>Ga0255098_1000160_pt1 | contig 20942 bp, 13 predicted proteins | sample Colum_Atlam_RepC_2_FD_188440 | JGI IMG/M metagenome (GOLD analysis project Ga0255098, IMG submission 188440) | Freshwater microbial communities from Columbia River, Oregon, United States - Colum_Atlam_RepC_8d | ecosystem: Environmental > Aquatic > Freshwater > River | place: USA: Oregon... | reverse complement strand
AATATTATTTAAAATATTTGGTGCGAAAATATTAATTTTTTGTAATTGTTCTTCACCTAAATTACTAATTTTTACTAATTTTTCTAGTGAAATATTATTTAAAATATTTGGTGCGAAAATATTAATTTTTTGTAATTGTTCTTCATCTAAATTACTAAGTTTTTCTAGTCTTTCATAGTTTACAATATCTAGTATATCTTCTGATAAAACACTAAGTTTTTTTAATTGATTTACATTTAACCTCATTAATGACTCTTCAGAAAGATCACTAAGTTTTTGTAATTGATTTATATTTAACTCCTCCAATAAATATTTAGGAAGGCTACCAAGTTTTTGTAATTGAATTTCATCTAATATCTTTAATGACTCTTCAGAAAGATCACTAAGGGTTTTTAATTGAATTTCAGGAAGCATACTTATTTTCGCAATTTGTTCATCAGTAATATTTTCTTCTAGTTTCTTTAATAATTGAAGAGGAATTACACCTATTTTATCAATTTGTTCATTAGTCATCTTTTCTATTATAGTTGCTGGCAATAAATTAATTTTTTGTAAAGTTGGACCATTTTTTGTACTTAGTAATTTTAAATGTTCATTGTCCAGTGCGTTTAGTTTATCAGCACTTATTAAATGCAAACGTTGTGGTTCTGATAATGCAATAATTTCATTTAATTTATCATCATTAAGTTTTACAAGATGTTCACTATCAAGGTAACTAAGTTTATTCATTGAATCTTCATTAAGTTTAAGCCTATTAAGTTTATCTAGTGTATTTTTTAGTTCTGGTGATGTTCCTAATTCTTCTAATGTGTCAGGTGATAATTTTGAAAGTTTTCCCAAAAATTCTACATTATCTACAGCATTAATTAAATTTTTAGGCATAGAAGTAATTGCTTTTACTGCGTCAGGATTTGTTTCTCCTAATCTTATAATAGATGCAATTTTATTAGGGTCTTCAACATCTTTTAACTTTTCAACAGTAGATACATCAAATTTTTCAGTATTACTACTGGATTTAGAAAGTTCAGTTAAAACTGCAACTGCTTTCTTATGGAAATCTGGTTGTAAACTTGCAAGATCTGCGAGTCTATCCTTATTTTTTTGCAAATATAATAAATACTTTACATAGTTTTCTGTAGGAATTACTGCTTTTGGTGTAGGTACAATTAGATCTGTAGTACTTTCTGAAGTATTTGATCCTAAACTATGTACACTAGATCTTTTGGATTCTACTCCTGAATTTAGTTTTTCTGTTCCTAAATCAGTAAAACTTTCTGCTCCTACATTTCCTAAAGATATTGACTTAGTACGTGATCCTAATGATGCCTGGTTAGGCCTTAATGTACTAGCTATTTCAGTTAGATATTTTAAATTTGCATCTTCTGCAGGTAATGAACCACTAAGTTTTCTGCTTATACTCCTAAAGAACTTACGTGGTCCTTTCAATGCACTGGTTGTTGATGAATTATGGTTTACAAAACGGCGTAGGTAATGTGGTTCTTGAGTTCTAAAATAGTTTGTTAAAGCTTTAGTATCTTTATCCTTTTTAAATGCTAAGTTAACTACATTTGAAAATTTTGAAGATGTAGGGGATTCAATAGGAGATGTTTGTCTTAAGCGTTCCTGTACTACTCTCCAACCTTTTGGTAGTGAATTAGCAACACCTTTTGTTAGTGAAGGATTGCTACCTGGAGCAGCACCTTTTAGTAGTGAAGGAGCTGGATCAACACCTTTTGTTAGTGAAGGAGCTGGAGCAACACCTTTTGGTAGTGAAGGAGCAGCAGCACCTGGAGCAGCACCTTTTGTCCCTCCAATATGTTTATATTTTATACCTTTTTTTGTATTTTGTTTACCTTTTTTTGAATGTTTATTTTCTTTATAATAATGTTTCCTAGAGTATTTTTTATTTACCATATTTATATATTTATATATTTATTTGTTATAATATTTTGGAAGATTTCTAATTAATGATTAGAATTTTATTCTATCTAGATAGAACTATAATTATAAAAAAAAATTAAAAATATACACAAATTAATAGTTTATTCAACTTTGTAATATCCTTTCGGTAAAAAGGATATTCTTTATTTTATTACTAGTATTAACAACAGGTCTAGGTAACATTTGCTGCATAGATTGCATTCCGTACTGTGGTTGCATAGATTGTTGCGTTTGCCGCTCCTGTATTATTTTTCGTAATCTGCTTTGTTCTTCTGCCAGTCTTCTTTCCATATTATTGGATTTTTCATTCATATGTTCAGCACCACCTCGTTGTAATTTATTCCTTCTAGAATACTTTTTTGTTTTATTAGTTTTATGAGTTTTATGAGTTTTATGAATTTTCTTTGTTTTTTTGTTTTTTTTATATTTTTTGTATTTTGTTTTTCTAATTGTAATAACCATATTTGTTATTAATATAGATTTTTAAAAAATGGAAAAAAATAATATTCTAGCAACATAGAATTATTATGTAAATAAAGTATCCTTTAACCGAAATTGCTATCGGCTACAAAGTGATTGCAGAAAAGAAGTTAAATACCTATTGGTTTAGCGTTTTTAAATAAATCCCTGCATAACCGATAGGCGTATAAAGGATATTTATTAGTTATATATTATGTAAATCTTTGTTGTACTTTTTGTTGTGCCTTTATTGCTTCTATAAATTGTTGACGTTCCTTTGCTCTTCTTTCATTTGAATTTTGTGGATCTCTCTTACGAGCCTCTGCTACAAGGTCTCTAAAACGGGCGCTGCTTTTATTTTTTTCTTCTGTTCCATAATAATTTTGTAAAACTGCTAATTGTGATTCAAGGGGTAACGTATTAATTCTGGCACTTGTTTCTCCACCAATTTTCCTTGCTACAGATTTAATTTGTTTTTTTAATGCTTCAGCAACATCATTAGGATTTGTGGAGCTTTTGAGTAAAGCATCCATTTTTGTTTTCTCGGGATTAGTCAACAGATTATACACTACAGACAACGGCGCGCTAGAAGATCCTAATATCTTTTCTAAATTTAATGTAGATGATAATTCACTTAATTGACGTAAATGGGAAGTATCTAGTTTTGCATTTTCGGGTAAATTTAGTTTTTTCCTTAAAGCATTTTCACCATATGTAGTAAGAAATTCTGCTAATCTTTCGCTTCTGTATGTGTCTTCTTGAGCTTTTAAATCACTAAAAAATTTTTCTCTTTTCAGAGCTTCGGCTTGCCTTTCTAATTGTAATTTAGGTGATGGTGTCATTAAACTAGATACTTCTTTTGTAGTACCTAGTTGTTGCCCTAATTTTTCTTGAATGTTTGTTTCTGTTTGAGATCCAAACCTTATAGCTTCACTTTGCGCAGCTTTTGCTTTTTCATAACTATTCATAAATGTTAGAATATTCCTTTGTTTTTGCATCACAGGTGCCTGTTTCTGTTTAAGAGGTTTAGTTTTTTGTCCGAAAAGACTACTAAAAATCGAAGATTTTGTACTCCATAAATTTTTTCCAGTGTTAGAAGCGCCAGTAGTTACATTCTTTAGAAAAAATGTTCTACTTTTTGGCTTTCCTGCTGCATTTCCTGCTGCCTTTTCTGCAGCCCTTTGTGCTGCATTTCCTGCATTTCCTGCTGGCTTTGTTGCCTTTGGTTCCTTTCGTTCCTTTACTCCTCCTGATCTATGTGCACCACCCTTTTGAGTTTTGTTATATCTCTTTAGAGTCTTCTTTTTAGTGCCAAATTTCTTTTTGGGAACTTGTTTAGTTTTCTTGGTAAGAGCCATTTTTAATTCTTGAATAATCTTATAATAACTTTAGAAATTAATTAAAGTAGAAATTAAAAATTTATAAAATTAAAATTAAAACTAAAAAAAAATGCATCTTCTAGAATAAAATAATTTAAAACCAATCTAGAATTATCAATTATCCCTAGAAATACATAACCAAACGCAGCAAAAATGTCCCTAAAGGTAGTAGAACAATACATCCAAACATTAAAAGAATACACCACCAAATTAAAAAAGGATAAAATAACCTTATTAATGCAAGTTGGAGAATTTTTCGAAATCTATGGTTTAGTATACGCCGATGGTACAAAAGTAGGTAATGTCTGGGAATTTTGCGACAATGTAAATCTAAAAATAGCATTAAAACCCCAAGTAGTATATGATGACCCCACAATTCAAGTATATATGGGTGGTGTAGGTGAATCATACATTAATCCCTATATTCAAAAAGCAGTAGAACGATTTGGGTGGACTATTGTCATATTTGAACAATACCGTATTGGAAATACGAATAAATTTGAGCGGAAAGAAGCGAATATTATTAGTCCGGGTATAAATATTAACTCCGATAATTTTTCCAATATCACAATGGTAATTTATATGGAACAAATCCGTAAATATTATTCTAGCAATGCAAAAGCATTACAAAACACCACAAAAACATCTCACACAACCTCAGCAGCACGTGGGGATGATAGCCAGATAAATATTGGCATTGCCTTTGTAGATTGTTTAACTGGGGAAAATGGTATTATGGCGATTAATAATGCATCGGCTAGCGATATTAGTATCCCGCTAGATGAATTATTAAAATTACTAACAATAAAAAATCCGAATGAGTTATATATTCATTTAGAAAATATAGATGCAACCCAACAAGGGCTAACAGATGATGATTTAGTTAATGCATTACATTTATTTAATTATAATTTCAAAATACTCCGGGAACAAACACCAGAAATAATCCATAAATTACAATACCAACAATCCCTATTCGAGCGTGTATTTGTACGACATTGCGGCTTATTAGATATTATGCAACAATTAAACATCGAAGGAGCCGAACATACTTACTCTAGAATAGCATTAGCCTTAATCATCGAATTTATTTCAAAACACGATAAAAATATAATCGAAAAACTGGCAACTCCTGAAATAATAGTAAATAGTGATAAGTATTTAATGTTAGCTAATAATTCCCTAGAACAATTAGATATAATTGATAATTTCAAAGCGGAATATAAAAGTTATAATAAGCGGATATCCTTGTTGGAATTGCTAGATAATACTAAAACCCCATTGGGAAAAATCTTATTACGGCAACGGTTATCTATGCCAATTACGGAAGAAAGTATTCTAGCTACACGTTATAATCAGATTGCGGAATTACTAAACTTACATATTCAATATGTAAAATTCACACCTACTGATAAATTTGGTTCCCCATTACATCAATTGCGACAAAAGCTAGCCAATATTCGCAATATTGAAAACTATTTGCGCAAAGTCATTACAATGAAAATCCAGCCGTTTGAAGTTGCACCCTATAAGGCATCTTTGGAAAGTTGTAGCAATGTTTATGAGTATTTAAAAACTTTTGCAGATAGTAATCAGTCTAGCCAGAAGGTGATAAATATTAATACTATGATACCAAATGACACCAATATGTTAAATTTTACAGCAATCCAGAATAAGTTTCAATCGGATTTAATTCTAGAGAATATGAATTGTAATGTTTGGAATGGTATTGAAAGTAATCCATTTCGGAAAGGTATTAATAAGAGCCTAGACGCTTTACAAGAGGAAATTGATAATGATCGCGGTTTCCTAGATTCCCTCCTAATTGAATTATCCAAAGTCATTGATAATAAATGGCAGCCGCACATTACAAACACCGCCACCAATAGTACACCCGCCACCAATAGTACACCCGCCAGTAAATCATTAATTTATGTGGGTGAAAATGCGACAAAGGGTATACATATTTTTACGAATACTGCACGTAAGGATATTCTAGAAGCATATTTTGCAAAGCCTCAGTCAATATTGAAGGTAGGTAATTATCGTATTACAGCAAAGGATATTAAATTCTTGAAGATGAAAGAATCGAAATGGGAGATTGAAATACCTTTATTAAAGACGAGTAATGGTACGCTTAAAGCTAATATTGACCGAATTGGAAAACTTGCTAAACAGGAGTTCCAATCCTGGTTACGGGCAAATATTGTTAATAAACCCGAAATCTTAGATGCATTAACAGCATTTGCCCAGTTTATTGCAAATATTGACGTATTGCAATCAAATGTATTAAATGTGATAGAAAAAGGTTATACTAAGCCGGAAATCGATTCCACGGCGACTCGTAGTTTTATGAAGGCCGATAAAATTCGCCATCCTATTATTGAACATATTAATAAAACCACAAAATATGTGCCGAATGATATAACTATGGGTGCCACGGGTGCTATGGGTGCTATGGGTGCCACTGGGGTGGATGGTGTATTATTGTTCGGTGTGAATGCGGTGGGAAAAAGTAGTTTAATGAAATCGTTGGGTATAAATGTTATTATGGCACAGGCCGGTATGTATGTTGCTAGTTCAAAATTTATTTATAAACCATATAAATATTTATTCACCCGTATTCGAAATAATGATAATCTTTATGCGGGATTGAGTAGTTTTGAAGTAGAGATGAAGGAATTTAAGGTAATTTTGAAATATGCGGATGAGAATTCGATAATTCTGGGTGATGAATTAGCCGCAGGTACTAATACGGAAGATGCAACGGCAATTGTGGCTTCTGGTGTAATAGAATTATCAAAGCGGAAGAGTAATTTTCTTTTTGCTACGCATTTACATTTTCTGGCGGAGATGAATTGTATTAAGGAATTGAAGAATATTCGTTTGTGTCATTTATTAGTGGAGCGCGATCCACAAAATCCAAAGCGGTTAATATATAATCGTAAGTTATTGGAGGGTAATGGACCGAAGTCATATGGAATATTAGTGTGTGATGCTATGAATATGGATATGGAATTTTTGAATAGGGCAAAGAAAATTCGTGATAATTTGGATATTAGAAATATAGAACAGGTTAATAATATAGGTTCAAAATATAATAAGGATAAGGTTATTGCAGAATGTGAAGTATGTAAGGAGGCTAATGCGTGTGACGTCCATCATATAAATCAGCAGTGTGATGCAAATAATTGTGATTTGATTGATGATATAGAAATAGGTATATTTAATAAAAATAAACTGTGGAATTTAGTATCGCTGTGTAAATCTTGTCATCAATCGGTACATAGTGCGCCACCTAGAATAAAAATTGATGGTTATATTAATACTTCGAATGGTGTTAGGTTGGTGTTTGAGCGTTTGGATAAGGAGTGTGAAGTGGAGATGGAAGTGGAAGTAGATGCAGGTGGGAATTCTGATAGGGAAATGGAAGTTATAAATTCTGATGATGATATTATGATACGAGATTGTAAAATGCAAGATAGTAAAATGCGAGATAGTAAAAAGAAAGCAAAATCAGTAAAGGGTAATGTGAGTGAATTATCGAATGAATTATCAGATGAAATAAAAAAGGTTATTCTAGATATGAAAATGAATAATGCAACACCTAAGAAGATACAGTTTGATATGATGCGTCATCATCAGTTGAAGATTAGTCAGCAAGCAATTAGAGATTTGAAATAAAAAAATAAACCTTTTGTTTTGATATTTTTATAATTTTTTATATAAAATTTCCATTTCTGAAAAATCAATTAGGTGGTGGGGTGGGTGTAGTGATGGATGCAGTGGGCGTAGGTGTCCGAATGCGTCTCACTAGTTTGTTTCCGACCATAATGTTGAAATTCTTAGGTGTCGTAGAACGGCTGGTCGGTTTTTCTTCGGCTTCTGCACTGGCGCTTGCACTGCTAGCGGCTCTTTGCTGAGCATTGCGTAGTTCCTCCAAAGCCTTCAGCTTCTTCTCAAGGAGCTTTGATTGGGTATCGATTTGTTCAGCAGTCATTTCAGCGGTGATTTCGACCTCATCGAGTTCTACATCTTCGGTATCAACTTCTTCGCCACCGTACTTGTCGTTGATTGCACGGACAAAGTCAATGGTTTTCAGGTAAGTGTAGATAAGGGATGCGCCCTTGGTGCTTTCGGCAACAATTGACAAATGCTTGTTATGGCGTTCGTCTTCGAATTCCTCAATGCGAATGTTCTCAATGGTTTTGTTGAGTTCACCGTTCTCCTTGGTCACATTTGCAATTTCGCGGTAGATTTGGATAATTGCGTCGGCGTTGAGTTTCATATCGATATTGCGCTTATCGTTGTCGCTGAAGACTAGCTTGATGTTGATAATTCTGGCTGTGTGGCTCACGGTTCGCATAGATAGCGAATGGAACACGCCTTTTCCCAGGTTGCCGAGGGAGTAATTCTTGACATCAATGCCGTAGCAAACGCCTTGCTTGTTCGTAATCTCACGGGTGTTAATCGTGACATTCTTGAAATTGCGTAGCTTTTCAATTAGAAAATCGCACAGTTCTTGTTGACTAACTGGTTTGCGATCTTGTTGTTGTTGTTGCTGCTGTTTGCGAGGTTGGGAAGACATTCCGAAGTAATGCTTTAATTGCAAAGTAAAATACTTTATATTTATTGGAAAACCAGTTTCAATTTTTTATTTAATATTGTTAATTTATTCCGTTTTTAGCTTTTTTTGTCATTTTGTTCAAGATTTTCTAAGTTTTTATCATGTCGCAAAACACAACTCAAAACGCAACCCAAATGCAACCCAAATGCAATCCAAAATAGAAAAAATAAGAAAAATAATATAAAATTGATTGATTAATCTTTGTTAAATAATATTATTTTTACACTTTCCAAGTTTGTTTGAAACATTTTGCAAATGGCAGTTTGCCCTACTTGTGTTCCAAAATACAGTGAAAGTATGTTCGAAACTGATGAAACTAACGACTGCTATATGGCTCATAAACAAATTCCATCTCGTGTTTTCAAAGCTGTGCCTGAAAATAATGAGGTATTGAAGGCATTTGTAAAACAAAAGTTTATTATTTCGCTTCCAGAAGCTCTAAATAGCAATCCAAATCTTTACAATTGGAAAATTGTGAAGAAGGAGAACTCCTACTTTTTGAAGTGGTCAATTGACAAGAATTATCTCTGCAACTTTTACATGCCAGAGGAATTGCGACAGAAGAATTTTCTTGGCACCAATCTGTGGTCCCCTCAAGTTTGCAAGTTTGAGGTTAAGATTATTAGGTACTCAAGGATTGTGAACATCGAATCCAAAAGTGTCTCTTGGATATTCACAACCGAACTTACCACGATGAATAACATCATTTACAACGGTTTTTCGTACGATGCCAGTGGCTGCTTCTTTATCAGTGCATCCCAGGAAAACTGTCTTCTGACAATTGACCAAATGGACAAGTTGGTTTGCATTTTCAGCGACACTACAGCAGCACCGGACTGCTAAACGACTATTGTACCTATCTCTAGACTACATATTGGACTTGTTTCTACATCACCCACCTATAATTTTTTTTTGTAATATATTTTAATATAAACATAAAAAAAAACTAATAGCTAGATATAAAAATTAGTAATTACAATAAGTGTAATCCAATAGTAATCCAATAATGAATTATAGTTTATTTTTTTTAGTTAGTTTGTTGGGAGTTAGATATTATGGTATTTATGGTTTTGCATCATTTAATACTTATATGTTTTTATTCTATCAATCTAGAAATAATAATGCATTTCAAAAAGTAATCTGTTCCAAAAACTATGTTAAAGGTATTGAAAAATGTTATGAATTAGTAGCATATAGTATGAGCGCAGTAAATGCTGTAATTATTAGTGTATTTTCATCAATATATTTATTATCATATTATGCATTAGGTGCTAATGATTCATCCAGTTCTACTGGGGTATTGCAATATGGTTTAGAAATTGTATATAAATTTAGTATGGGTTATTATGTTGCTGATATAATTTATGTACTAAGTGTTGCATATTCAGATAAAAATAAGGGGAGAATTGCAATGATTAGTATGCAAGATGCATTCTTTATTTTGCATCATATTATTGTTATTTATTATCAAGCATTTACAATAGATGATAGAAATGAATTGGCAAGTACGGCTAGATATTATTTTAGTTATTGCTTTTTATCAGAATATGCGGTATTACCTTTGAATTACGGTTGGTATTTAATTAATACAAATCAAACAAAAAATAAAAAGTTTATAATTACTGGTATAATAACTATTATAGTATATTTTCTATTTAGAATAGTAAATTTTGCAATGATATTATATTTTATTTGGCTAGATGGATTATTATCATATGGATTATTAGCGGTTCCATTAATAGCAATGAATTATTATTGGTTTTATAAACTATTGTGTAAAGTTATTAGGTAATGATTAGTTTTCTTCTTCAACAACTTCTGACCAAGTTCTACTCACTTCTTTCGTAGCATCTTCTTCTTGCTTAATATCGGCTTCTTGCTTAATATCGGCTTCTTGCTTAATATCGGCTTCTTGTTTAATATTTTCTTCTTGCTTAATGTCTTTTGTTGCATCCTTTGAATTATTAATATTTGCGTCTTCTCCACGATGAATAGAGATAATGTCGTTATAACATTTAATTCTAATTGTGTGCTTCTTCTTCATAATTTCCAGGTTGTGTTGCATATCTTTAATATATAACTCAAAATTATGAATATGCATTTGCTCTGCATCTAGAGATTGTATTGACAATTCAAAATCATTAAACATTGGTGGCATAATATATTTAACGTTGTTCATATCATTATTAGGTATTTGAGTATCTGGTACTGGCTCTACAACAGGAACAATTTTAGTTTCAACCACTTTAGTTTCAACCACTTTAGTTTCAGTTTGTTGGCTAGCTTCTAAAATATGTGATTTTATTGGCTTATCTGCCGTAATATCTGCCGTAATATTGCTTGTAATTTCTGTAAATATTTTTATCATTTTATCTAGAGTAGTATTAATTTTTTCTTCTGGTGTAGAAAGGAAAGTAATATTTATATGATTTTCATTATTGGAATCACGGAAATGATCAATGTTAATCTTGTATTCTGGATAGTTAATCTTATTATCTTTATAATATTTTTGAACTACATTTAAATAATTATCATTAACACGTGCTTTACAATGTACTTTTGCATTTTTTTTAGTATTGGTTTCTAGTTTAAATTTCAAAAACGCACTTTCATTTCCCAAAAACTTTTCCACAATAATTTGATAAAATACACCAACATCATTAAATTTCTTATTCATACTTACCTTTACATTATGTTCTTCTGGAATAGTTTTAATAATATTCTTAGCTTTGGTTTCGTGAATTGTCATTGCGTTTTGCATTTTCAGTTGTAAGTAATAGTAATGGTATCAATACCAATTGCTGTTCAAAATAATTTTAAAATAATTACTTATATGAAAATTATAAAAATCAATTTTATATAATCATTATCATCAAAAAATTCTAAAAATAGCAAAATAGAAAAAACAGAAAACAGAAAACAGAAAAAAAATTGTTTTGTTTTGTCTATTCCATAAGACTCTTCTCAAAAGCCTCGCGATCGGCCCTCTGCTTTTCTTCGAAATCAGCGATCTTCTTCACACGTTCCAGCTCAGCGAGCCTCTTGCGAAGTAAAACGATCTCTTGTTCTACATCAACGAATGTTGGTGCAGGCGCAGGTGCATAGGCAGGTACCGGCACCATTACTGGCACGGATGGGAGAAGTCCATCGAAGAACCTAGCCACTTGCGGGACCATTTTGGGTTGTTCATTGGAAAGAGACATCCATTCTGTAGAATCAGGGCGGGGTGGCATAACGGCGACCGGTACTGTAGGTGCCTTGGGGGCAACATAGAACCTGCGTTGGATAGTGCTGGGTGCTGGGGGAGAAAGCTGAATGCCGTCGAACTTGCAAATCTCGTTGATCAACTGAATGAACTTCGGGAAGGCATCCAGGATGACATCAGTCTTGATCTCAATGATGTCGATGCGAGTTGGCTTGCCCTCATCACTGGTCCCAGGAATGATAAAGTGTTCGCGTCCATCTGGCTTGACGAGCTCGTGGCGAAATCCGGTCTTGGTCAAAACCTCAATCAGATTCTGATACGTGGTCTTATTGGTCATATCTTTGTTGATCTGGATCTGGCCGATGATGTACCCTCCAACCTTTTTGAGGCAGTAGATATTGACCTTGTAGGCGGTGGGACCACGAACCATCCACGACATTGCAACCTTGTTACCGTTGGGTGTTGTAATCGGACAGTTGTCAATTCCCATAGAGAAAAGACATTCGACCAAACGTTTTGCGAGTTCAACTGCACCTGTTGTGGCGGGCTTGCTCACGAAAGAAGACATATTCGGTAAAATCTTGCTGTTTGCTAGATAAAAATAATTATATTCCCACAAATATTACATTTCAATTTTTAACAATTTTTTCTACTTTTTCCCATTTTTTTACACCCATACGCATTCAATTTATTTTTGTACATTTTCAACCCAATATATAAATCTTTTTTGGCTACCTTCGAATAGTTCTTTTTTGCTAACTTTATTACCATTTAAATCTGTATCCTGACGATATACAAAGAACTCGCGACCATAATCGTGTGGTATTTTGAATCCTTTATTAACATATCCTTTTTTAACAGCCTCATCGTAATTATAATCACCCCACATTAAAGCTCTAACACTTTTATAGATTAATTCTAGCTCATTATCATTAATATCATCTACTTTGCGGAATGGTGATATTTTAGCCATCCATAATGCATCTGATCTGAGATAATTACCTATTCCAGATATCAATTTCTGATTAACGATAACATTACCTATCATTTTTCCACCATCCCTACCACCTTTACCAGCACCTTTGCCACCTTTACTAGAACTTGCACCTTTAGTAATTTGTTGTTTGAATATGTCAAATGTGGTACTATCGTCCATAATATCTGGGCCAAGTTCTTTAAGTTTCTTATCTAGGTCTTTTTTATCACATATAATCTTAACAGTTCCAAAACTGAGTTGGTCATAGAAATATGCTTTTAAGCCATTATCCATTACTAGTTCAACATTTAGATGATCTAATGCTCGTTCAAACCATTCAGATAAATTGTTATTGGAAATGTATTCCCAGATAATGGGATATGCAAAAACACATTCATTACATCCATCATGCTTATCACTTTTAAGATATCTAGCATTCTTAATATTTTTTAAACTATTTTTCGTTTTTCCACTAACAGTCCAACCACCAGTTAAACCTAATGTGCTAAATAACCAAAATGTTTTGTCGCTCTCTGTGGAATGTAATTCAATATAAGTAAATTTGCCTTTGGTATTGACACTTATTACTTTTGCGGGTAATGCTTTTTCGAGTTCGGAATAACCATCGAATATTTTCTTAGTGTAACGTCCTTTAAGAATATTTATTTTAGTTATGTTATGACCTTCTAGATTACCACGTAATATATCGGCAAATTTGCGAATTTCTATACCTTCAGGCATTCTAGAATTATATTTTCCAAATATGTATTATTCAAATATTTTATTATTAGTATTAGTATTAGTATTAAATTATAATTTTTGTAATAAAATTGAAAAATATTAATTTTATAGTAATTATAAAATCAATCAAAACAGGTATCTTTCTAGAATGGATGTCAAACATTATGATATTTTAATAGATATTGATGATAAATGTGATATTAGTGATATACATAGAAGAAATTTAAATGTTGTTGATGATATTAAACCAGATTCTAGAATATTAGTAATGTCATCCAATATAGATAAGATTATTGAAATGATACCAGAACAATATTATAAAAATATAATTGGAATAGATTATAATATAATAAATTATGATGGTATAATTAATTTTAAATTAGATGAATTGATTTTTCCAAGTTTGGAATATTTATACATATCAAATGGTAAAGATTTTATGAGGAATATGACTGCATCTAATCTAAATCCTAATTTATTAAATAATATTCAACTAAATAATTTACCTAAAACATTAAAACATTTGTTTATATATTTCCTAATAAAATCAGTAGATATCACAATACAATTAGATAATTTACCACCATATTTGGAAAGTTTAGATTTATCATCATATACATTTAATCAACCTATAAATATGTTGCCTATTACATTGAAATCTTTAATATTAAATACGTTTCAATTTAATCAACCATTATATAATTTACCCCCTAATTTGGAAAATTTGTGTTTTGGTAAGAATATGTTTTCGATTGGAATGAAATTTAATCAATCTCTAGATGATATTCCAGATACAATTAAAGAATTATATATTCCTATACTATTTAGTCATGAACTAAAAAAATTACCAAAAATGATAGAACAAATTACATTAAATAATTGCTATATTTATAAAACAGAATTGCAAAAAATACAAGATAAAATTAATTCAGAACGAAATGATAATAACAAATTAATATTTAATTTTATATGATTTATAAATTGGATTTTATATGATTTTATTATTTTATATGATTTTATATGATTTTATATGATTTTATATGATTTTATTCAAGCTGTAAATATCATCTGGCCTATTATAGTAAAATCATTGATATTAAGAGAATGGAGAATACTATTTGCCATAATTTGTTGAATGATCATAAGACAGCAGGAAATAATTATTAGAATACTTGCAGATGAGAACTCGAAACTACTAATTATTTTACCGTCAGTTGTATTTTTTTTAACTTTTGCAATAAGTGTAATCATTGTAGCAAGTGCCATTCCTAATGTAAGTAATCCTACAACATCACATAAGGTTTTCTTTTTGGCTAGATATAATATCATACAAACAGCAGCAGTGATAAGAAATATAGTATATAATGCCGTTAATGTTTTCCCATTTTGCATAAAAATCGTTCCTTTAGGATCATCTTTATATTCTGCACACTGACCATTAATACATTCCTTTCTTAAATATACCTCAAGCTTTAAGTCGCCAAGCATTTTTGCTTCCATATATGGAGCAGTTAGTGCCCAACTAATAATTCCAATAACGAATAAATAAACGCTTACACTAAGAATAAAACTTATGTATTGATGCATTATATTTTAATTAAAAAAGTTTATAATTTATAATATTTATTCAGAATTTAATTTTTATTTTAGTGTTTAATAAGAGAACGGATAATACCATTTGCCATAATTTGTTTAATGATCATAAGACAGCAGGAAATAATTATTAGAATACTTGCAGATGAGAACTCGAAACTATTTATAATACCGATAGTTGTAGTTTTAACTATTATAATAAGTGTAATCATTGTAGCAAGTGCCATTCCTAATGTAAGTAATCCTGCATAATTACATAATGTTTTCATTTTGGCTAGATATAACATCATACAAACAGCAGCAGTGATAAGAAATATAATATATAATGCCATTAATGCTTGTCCATTTTGCATAAAAATCTTACGATTAGGATCATCTTTATATTCTTCACACTGATCACTAATACATTCCTTTGTTAAATATACCTCAAGGTTTAAGCCGCCAAGTATATTTGCTTCCATATATGGAGCAGTTAGTGCCCAAATAGTAATTCCAATAACGAATAAATAAATGCTTACACTAAGAATAAGAGTTATGTATTGATGCATTATATTTTAATTAAAAAAGTTTATAATTTATAGTTTATAGTTTATAACATTTACTTACAAATTAATTTTTGTTCTAGGTATGTAAAATAATCTTATGCTAGAATGATATTGTGTAAAAAATTGAAAATGTTATCATAATGTTTTTTATTTTATTTAAAAATAGTTTGTATAAATAATACAAAATATAAATACATAATACATAATACATAATACATCATAAGTAATACCTAAAGCTAGAATGCCAATATTAGTTCTTGTTGAGTCTCCCGGTAAAGTAAAGAAATTACAATCTTATTTAGGTGATGAATACGATGTCGTTGCAAGTGTGGGTCATATCAGACAATTACCTCGCGAAGATTTAGGTTTTTCCATTGAAAATAATTATGAACCCACATTTGAAATTATGCCCGATAAAGTAGATGTTGTTAAAAAAATAAAGGCAAAATCAAAAGGGGCGGAAAAAGTCTTGCTTTGTGCGGACGGGGACCAGGAAGGTGAGGCGATCGCTTATCATCTAGGGGAAGTTCTCAAATTGCCCGCCAATAAGCGATATCGTGCAACTTTTACTGAGATTACGAAGAAAGCGGTTTGTACAGCAATCGCGCAGACGTTAGAAACTAATCGCCTGATTGATATGAATATTGTATATGCACAGTTTGCGCGTATGGTATTAGATAAGTTAATTGGTTATAAGGTATCGCCGTTGTTATGGAAAGAATATAATAATTGGAAATTATCTGCGGGTCGGGTACAATCTGTAGTAGTGAAGATAATATCAGAACGGGAGGTGGAAATAGGTAAATTTACTGCACAAGCGGTGTTTAAGTTGGAAGCCAATTTTCTGCTAGATAAGAAAGATTTAGGTAAGCCATCAGTAAAATATATTTCCACTGTGTGTGAAAATGAGATTAAAGAACAATCAAAAGTAGAAGAAATCTATAAACATACTAAAGATAACGCTGTTAAATGGATAATTAAAAGTATTACTAAAACTACTAGCAAACGGAATCCATCACCACCTTTTATTACTTCTACATTACAACAAGATGCCAGTGCCAAACTAGGTATGTCGCCAGATGTATGTATGAAAACCGCCCAGAAATTATATGAGGCCGGATTGATTACATATATGCGAACTGATGCCAATTTTATTGCGGAGGAGGCACAGAAGTCGATTAAGATTTGTGTTGAAAATAAGTGGGGTGAATCCTATTATCGCAGGATGGATTATAAGACGAAATCCGCAAATGCGCAGGAGGGTCATGAATGTTGTCGTCCGGTTGATTTTGCAAAGGAAAGTGTATTAAGCATTGACAGTATGACACCACAACATAATCGTCTTTATCAATTAATTTGGCGGCGGACGGTAGCTAGTCAAATGGCGCCGGCAGATTTTGAAATTCGTACTGTAAAGATTTCCGGCGATGCTGCAAGTGTGGAGAAGGATATTACATTTGTGGGCAAACACGAGAAGGTTATCTTTGAGGGTTATTTATCGTGTGCAAATCTACATAAGAAAGCGGCAAAAAAAGTAAATGCCACTGGAGAAGAGGAAGATGCAGATGCCGATCAAGGTAATGATCAAGGTGATGATGCTGATCCTGATGCCGATCAAGGTGATGATGCCGATCCCAATGCAGTAAATGGGGTACAAAGTGAATATTTGGAAAAGATATTTGCTAAATTGAAGGAAGGAACCCAATTATATGCTAATAATCTGAATGCAATGCAAAAATATACCAAGCCACCACAGTCACGTTTTACGGAGGCTAGTTTGATTAAGAAACTGGATGATTTGGGCATTGGACGTCCCAGTACGTATGCGAGTATGATAAAGAAAGTGCAGGAGGAACAGCGTCAATATGTGGAGAAGAAATCGTTGCCACCGAAGAAGGTGAATGTAATTTCGATGAAGTATGATTATCCGGATAAGATACAGATTGCGGAGAATAGTGTTAAGATGGAGGGTGATAAGAATAAATTATTTCCAACATCTTTAGGTATAATGATTAATGAATATCTAGATAAGAATTTTGTAGAGTTAATGAATTATGAATTCACTGCGCAAATAGAAGCTCTCTTGGATGAGATTGCATTAGGTAAGAAGATTTGGTATAAGGTTGTGGATGGTGTTTATTTAAAGTTGAATCCTATTTTGGATCAATTAGCAAAGGCAGTATCTGCCAGAAAAGCTACTCAATCATTGGAACCAGGTGCGGATACTGCAAATAAACGTTTATTGGGGACGCATCCAGAGACTAATATGCCAGTATATGCTTTGAAATCACGCAAAGGTTTGCTTATTTGTGAATCAAATTCTGTTAAGGAAAAGTCGCGTTTTGCCAGTTTTACTGGTAAATTTGAGTCAATGACATTGGAAAAAGCGCTGACATTGTTAGTATTTCCACGAACATTAGGTCAATATAAGGATGTTGATGTAGTTTTGAAGAAAGCTAAGAATATTTATTTGGCTTATAATGGAACTAATTATAGTATAGATTCGTATATAAAGGCGAATCCAGATAATTATATTGAGCCAGATGCGTTGACATTAGAGCAGGCACAGGAGATAATATTATATTATGGTGAATTAAATAAGGCAAAGGTGGAAAATGCGAAGAAAGACCGTGTACTTAGTGAGGAAGTGGTTATAAAGGTTGGTCCTTATGGTCCGTATATTAAGTATAAGGGTGAGATAAATATTCCGTTGCCTAAGAAATTGAAGGAAACGTGGGAAATAATTACATTGGAAGACTGCGAACCAGTTATTGAGAAAAATGCTAATAGAAAACCGCGGGGTAAAAGTGCACCTACAACTGTTTCTACTACTAATACTACTACTGCTACTGCCGCAAAGGCAACTACTAAGCCAAAGACAGCAGCAAAGCCAAAGACAGCAGCAAAGCCAAAGGCGGCAGCAAAGCCAAAGGCGGCAGCAAAGCCAAAGGCGGCAGCAAAGCCAAAGGCGGCAGCAATATCAGAAGATAAGCAAAAAGTAGTTAGAAAACCGAGGGCAAAAACTGCTAAGGAGTAATGTTAAGAATAATTATTTATATTTTACTATTTTTTTACTTTTTTGTTTGTTTATTCGCAAAATATGTTTGCTAAAAATCTATAATAAATATAGTTAGATAAAGTAAATTATTCTAGATAAAGTAAATATTTTAGATTCTAGGTTGTTAAATTAAATAGGATGGATACATTATCTGCATTTGTGAATGATATTTCTTCATTTCAAATAGGTGTGCCTTTATGGGTAAAAATTGGTGTTATATTGGTGTTGTTAATTTCTTTATTGGTGGGTGCTTATTTTGTAAAAGATACATTTGATATAGCATATTTAAAAGATGGGTTCGGTTGGTTTATATTTATAGCTGTATTGAATTTAACAACTATATTGGTAATATTTACTTATTATGGTAAAAAGACTGATAAATATGTGGGTCCGCCTGGTGTGAGAGGAAAGAAGGGTAAGCGTGGTAAAAAGGGTACATCAGTTTCTTGTTCATATAAATGTAAGAAAAATATTTATATTCAATCAGTTAGAAAGACTGATATAATATGCACATTAAATACATATACTGTTGAATTTATATTGATTAATAATAATTATCGATATTTTAATAATTTAATAAATCGTGGTAGTAATATTGATTACGATAGTTTTTTGACTAATATAATAGTAGAAAGTGGTGAACCACTAGCATCTAAATCGAAAGTATCTCAAGATGCTGTTAATAAGTTTAAAGCTTTGTTAGATCCTACTTCGATTTCGATACTATTAATTAAAACAGTAAATGATGTTATTACAATGGCAACTGAAAGTACATATGGTACAATTCGCGGTCCAGTACCAAAAGTAGGTTATATTGCATTAGGTAATTCTGTTTATGGTGGGACGGAGAGCTCTGTTGTAGGTGGTAAAGAAGCATTTAGTTTAAATTCATTTGTAGTAACTGGTGATGTTATGTATCCAGCTGGGTATAAAAAATTAGTTTCCTTTAAATCATATAATGAAATAACTGAAGATTATGATAAATATACTATATGGCAATCTATAAGTCAAACAGTTAATGAGCCAACATTTGGAGGTGGTACTGAAAAACGTGCTTATTTACCATTGGGTGATACGTGTAGTTTCGGTGATAATCAACCAAAAATAAATGATTTTGCGATGATAAAAGATACTTGTTTAGATGAGGTAAATGCGATGGAATTAAAATTGGTTTTTATTTATACTGGTAATTTGGAATTTAGTAATAGGCAAATGTCAGATGAAGATGATAGTAATAAAATAGATTATACGCAAGATGCAACATATTTAATAGAAAATGTTATAGCAAGTAATATAGAATTTTTTAGTGTTTGGCGTACTCCTATGAATACGTTTTTAACTAATTGCAATTCCCAGAATGTATTAATTAATAATTCCGTCCTTTATAATATATTAAATGGAGCTGATTATGCATTAAATGATTATGGTAATATTAGTAGTGAATATAAACGTTGGGTAAATGAAAAATTAAATTCAATTCAGATACCAGAATTTACTATTGCATTGATTTACACTTATCATTTTGAATTAGAATCGAAAAAGGAATTGGTTTACTATATGAATAAGTATCAGTCAAAAGTACCAGAGTTTAAGGATAAAGATTTTAATAGTATGTCATTGGGTAAATTATTAAAACTCATTGAAGATACAATAAAAAAAAATAAAGAATATAATGATGAATTAATTAAAAATGCAAGTATATCATTGCGTGGTTCTAAAATATTTGTATATGATGAAAAGAATGAAAAACATTTACCGCAAATGATAGATAAAACATATAATAATATTAAAAATAAATTAGCTACATTACCAGTCCAAATTGCAAATGCATCTTCCTTATTAGATGTAGTGAATTATGTAATACCAAATGGATTACAAGGCCGTGTAGCTGTTAACAGTGACGGAATTGCGGAAGGTGGTTTATTTTTGAATCATATTCAGGAAATGTTAATAAGAGTGTGTAAGATTATATTTCCGCCTAATAGACCAGCATATATGATAAAAGATGAGTGTTTAGGTACATTTGCTAGAGATAATGAGAAAGAGCAAATGGTACGTGAATTAACTACTGTTCGAGATTATTATGGCAAGCTAATTGATAGTATTACTAAAGAGTATAATAAATATTTATCACAAATACCTACGATTAAACTGTATGAAGATGCATCAATAAAGAAGATGGGTATGTTATGTGGTAATATACCTGATTATTTAGAAAAAATACGTAGTATGAATATGGATGAATTCACTGTAAGTCGTATAAGAGGATTGATTACTATTTATAATGAAATTAATAGTCAATTAGAAACTATAATTAAAAATACTTCTTCTATGACAATTGATAATATAGAAAATTATACAACAGAATTGTTATATCAAATTGCAGAATATAATAAGCTTTATAATACTATATATTCA
>Ga0255098_1000159_pt1 | contig 21047 bp, 42 predicted proteins | sample Colum_Atlam_RepC_2_FD_188440 | JGI IMG/M metagenome (GOLD analysis project Ga0255098, IMG submission 188440) | Freshwater microbial communities from Columbia River, Oregon, United States - Colum_Atlam_RepC_8d | ecosystem: Environmental > Aquatic > Freshwater > River | place: USA: Oregon... | reverse complement strand
CTCACGATAATTGCAGACTCATTTTTAACAATCATGTTAAGACAAATTGTGGGTTTCATTTGCATGTCCTCCCACAAATTTATCAAAGTTTATAGTCTAAGTTAAATAACAGTCAAGATGAAAAGCCGATATCCCCAATTAAAATCAGGCAGCCCGCCTACCATCAGGCGTCGTCACAGGGCTCGGTGGCGGAGGAGGAGCATCAGGGTCACAAGGTTCACATGAATCGGAACCACACCCTTCACCCTCGCCCAATATATCCGACCAATTCACGAGTCGATCACATCCAACAAAAAACATGAGCAACACGGAAATTACAAAAAGCTTTGTCATAATCTCACCTCCCAGGTACACATTAATTATACCCAGGAGGTGAGAAAGTAACTTAATAAAAACTTATCGAGGTGAATTGCGATAACGACGTTGGCTTGGAGCAAAAGTCTGGCCGTCCATTGGAGCGTCTACCAGGTACTTTCCCCCACCATGTTCGCCCTCGGGCCCTAGGCCATCAACTACATCAACATGGGTCAATACTCTGCCAAACTTGCTCTGCAACACCAAACTGATTTGTTCTTCCAAAGCTTCTAGAGCCCCGCCGGCGTCAAAGTCCACAAGCATGTCTGGGATTATAATGTAAATATTATTTCCTTCTTTTTGTAATGTAAGACCATCGTCAGCAGTGACGCCATCAACGCCGGCCACATCTATGCCATCAGCCTTGAGTGCATTAGCCAAATTAGTCAAGCTGAGCGACGGCATGGCAAATCTACTTTCATTCACTGACTCTCTAACAATTTTACGCAATGTAGATAAAGAAATTCTCATAATACTATCCTTTCAATTTTAACGTTTAAAAGCACCTAAGTTTTCGTGCACTTTCTAAACATATAAAACAACTCAAAAATATGCTATAAATTAGTTAAAAAGTGAATAGTTATTAGTGACTTTTATAAAAAAGGATACCTCAACATGAAAATTACAACCAGCCAGCTTCGAAGAATTATTCGTGAAGAAATAGAGTCATCTCAAGCAACAAGTCTTCATGAAATATTTGGTTTCGGGAAAACCAATCCAAAGGGATTTAAATTAAGTTTGGATATTATTGTCGAAAACGATGTAATATTACGCAGATGTAAAAATGATAAAGAGATGTATGTTTCATCAATTAAAGATCTTACCCGTGATGTACCACACATCTATGGATTTGACAAGTCAAATGGGAGAATCCACGGGGGGCGTAAAGATCAAGTGGCATTTAAAATCACAATGTCTATGAGTCTTCCCAAAGACACAAGTAAAAAAACAGATGTGAATGAAATTTTAAGAGATCTTGGACAACAGGCTGAAATTGCTTTTAAAGATGTGGAGACAAATGTTAATAAAATAAACACGGCAATGAAAATGAAAATAACCGACCCCGAGGCCCGGGACGAGCTAAATGTATTTAATACAAATCCAAAATTCGAATATTTTTATGATGACAAATCAAATAAAATTGAAATGCAAAAATTAGATAAAGCATTTAGAGAAGCAGCTGAAAGCTTGACAAGAGAAGATAAAGATCTAGTTAGACTTTAAACACGAAAACACGAGTATGAGCACAATCCAAGCATTCCAGGGCGAATGTTAGGACTCGGTCGACAGCCTGATCGACAAAGGTTTTCGAAGGTGTGGTGAGTACTCTACTTGATGAATAAAGTAGCTCGAGAACATCATGTGCTTGACACAATCTAATGAAACAAAGCGATCTCAATCAAATAATCAGAGCACTTCGAATTGCCGATAGAGCTCAAAGAGTAAAGTCATCGAAGACTAAATCATTCGACGTGCCCCTCATCGCGCTAATTCTCAGATTCATTCACGGTCTCTTCTCTCGCAAATAAGAGAAGGTTATCAAATCAGACCGAACCAAACCGCCGTGTGAAAATCGCTCTCGGGATCATCATACTTCATCTTCACAGAGAGCTCATAGAGATCAGCATCACCCGCAAGAAATATTAGCTGGCGATACCTCGACGTCGTCCCAGGATCCACAAAAGTATACTCCCACGACTCCGGAAATAGCTCTCGATCCTCAATGAATTTCAGAGGCAAATTCACCTCCGGATTATCCTCACTTCTCGCGCTCACACTCTTCGACATCGCGCCTCGAAGACTATACTTCATGTCTCTTATCACGTGTCTCACGACACCGGTGTTCTCCACCTCCACCACAACCTCAACAACTCGACCCCCGGGCGCCAACACGACAGGCCTCAAGGAGGCATGAAGATCGATTTTCGGAAAATCCTCACGACGCATCGCATGCCCTCGCAGAAGCCAAAATCCGGCTGCAAACCACCCGACAACATTTAGCCAATTAATTACTATCTGTGGGTCTAGTTCAGAAGTCACGCCATCCAACCGTTTTTATCCCTTTGCTATCAAACTTCTCTTTAATCTTCCACATCCCAGGATTAATGACCTTCCCGAAATAATATGTCTTATCTGCCCCATTAATATTGATTAACTCTTCTGCCAGGCGACTCGCATGTCCCTGTCCCATCAAGTCTCGACGCGTCTTCACGAAGTCAATATAGACATGTCCACCGTCCAAAACATGATAATCTAAAAATGCCAGCGTACCAATCTCAGCTGCGGGAGACTCATCATCAATAACTTGCTTGGGCTCCTTTAGGCGCCGTCCACTCGGCCCATGCGTCAAAAACTTCTTCGTCACTGTAAAATAACGATCAGACGGCGGAGCATTCAAAAGAGGAGAACTCGGATCAACCTCGACCAGAGACAGCCTCTGCACATCTCTCGCTCTATCATATCGAAGCGGCGAGGCCTGCTGCCGCATCTCGATCGCCTCACGAATCAAACGCCTCAACTCGCTCTCTGTCAACTTCATCTCCAACCCTCCCCAGCACGTCTCTCAAATCCCAAAATCCCAGGCGAGTCACTTACGCCGCAAAAACCAAGCCGGGCGACAATAGATTAACTCAAAAAGTTCCGAAAATTTTCCGGAAAAATTTTTCAACTCGAGGCCCTCGCTCAAAGCTCACTCGCAGGATAAATTGCCCCAATCGCCCGCGGCGGTACCAACGACGCCGTGTACACCGCACCCTCATCCCGCTCGCCAAACTCCGGATCCAAATAGAACTTCGCACCCTCGCCCATCCTCGACGGATCGACCTCGACCACAACCACGTCCGGACTCGCCGTCATCTTCGCGTACCACAGCTCGCCACCATGTGCCTCGGCATTCTGCGCAATCTGCGCTCTCGCAACATCCCTTCGCGTAAAGAGGTGCACGCGCTCGCTGTACCGGCGATCACCACCCTTCGAGCGCCGCGGCGCTAACCCGCTCGCACGTATCGAGGGCACGTTCACCGCATCCGTAATATGGTAGAGCACGTGCGGCACTTCAACCTCCGCACTCTTCAAGGGCAAGAGCTCGATCCGCAGTCGCTCGCCTCGAGACTCCACGGAATTCATCCATAAATTCCAACCCCGATCTTCAAACCAACTCTCAAGTCGATTGACCACCCCCGCCACCTCGTCACTCGACGGCACTCTCTGCTTATCAAACCCATCGCCCAGGTGCAATCCAAGGATGATCGAATTCCCGCTGACGAAGACAGGCGGATGTATCGCGAACACCCTGACAAGATCGAAGGGACGCAGGACATGGCCCGCTCGACTCACCTCGAAGCCCACGCCGGGGAACTGCCCACGCAGGAAATCCGGCAAAGCGCGCTCGATCTCGGCCGCCATCTCGGACTTCGAGAGATCGTTGGACCACTCCACGGCCCTCAATGTCTCGCGCACAAGTCGCCTCAGCGCAGCTTCACTCAGCTTCATGCGCCAAAGCTCTCAAGCAGCACTTCACGCACCAATCGCCTCAACCCGGACTCACTCATCGCTTCCACCCTATTCTTGTCACTCGCACCCATCTCTCTCGCAGCAATGAGTTTCGACCAACTTTTGTAGACCATGCCAGTGTCCATATCGACCCATTCTACAGGTTTCAGTTCAATCACTTCACTTTCTTTTACACGCATGCCAACCGCTCTCGCACCAGCATTTTCATCCCGCAATTGACGCTCAAATTGAGCAGCCGCGGCTCCCTTCGTGATACTCTTGTAAGTCCACTTCTCACGCTCAAAGTCATCATCAGTACTATCAAACACAGGCTTATAAGCCCATACTTTACTCAACTGGGACGGATTAATCTTGCGAGGATCCATCGGCATCGGAGGCTCTAAATTGAAATTAATCATTCCCGGCACCTCGTGCCCTGAGCTGACGCGCTTAGACGGCACCCATCCCTGGAAAGGATCTCGTCCCCTCGCCTCTTCAATGACTCGCCTCAACTGTCCTATGGAAATTCTCATATGTGCTCCTCTGATTAATGAAATTTAAATATGACAGCGAAAGCTTAAATCAACTCCCAGGCAAAACAAAAATGCCCCGAAATTTCGGGGCAAAGGTCGTCGGTCATCTAATCAACTTAGAACAACAAACTGCAACTCAATCAATATAAATGAGGTCTCATTGCATACTTTGCGATTGCGGAGTTCGTGTCGTCAAACTCACTTATGAAGGCCTTGCATCTAGCAAGGTCATGCTCGAGATCTGCGTCTCCAGCAGGGTCGTAAAATTTCACAATTCCGGTGCCTGAATCATAGCCTACAAACAAATCAGGACATATTCTGAAAACAATCTTCTCTAGAAGACCCGGATCATTCATGAAATAAGGGGCATGCATTTCGATTATTTTTTGAGGGTCGGTAGGCGCGCCCCCGGGCATGCCCATCTCACCTTCAACCGCCTCTTTAATGACTCTTCTTAGCTGCTTTACAGAAATTCTCATATTTTTCTCCTCCACCCTTTGTTTAGTAGCGCCGAGATAAAAAGAGAATTCTGGCGCATGCGAGGTAAATATACTATACAGTGCAAAATAAGACTTTTTATGCACTCTCAAATGTTGGCAATGACAATCACGACAATCACTCAAAAAACCCAGCTGGGCGTCAATAGATGAACAAAAAGATCTTAAAAAGTTCCCGGGAAAAATTTTTGAGAAGAGACTAAGGCCTAGCCTACCAGGAGCCCCCACTGAGTGCACCGGGAGGGGCCCAGAGTAGGCCCCCGCAAGGCCCCCGAAAGTAGCCCCCTGCAAGGGGCCCGGTTGCACTGGCAGAGGGGGGCTCCGCGGGGAGCCAGGCCATGGCCCCTGGCAGGGGCTGCGACGTCGTGCAACGGCCCGGGCGGCGTGGTACAATGGGCATGTGGGGAGGCAGGGGCCGGCGACGAGGCGGGCGAGGCTCGCGCTCGGCGACGGGCGGATGCACGAGGCCGACGTCGACGTGCGGCACGTCGGCCGGCGTGGACAGCGCCGGCGAGCGATACGCCTCGTGCATCGAGTCACCCCATATGGTAGAATGACCTTACAACCCAGCCGGCTCCGGCCGGCGCAACGCGAGGAGCGTGGCATGCATATCATGATGAAGTGCGCGGGGTTCAACCCCTGCTTCTACGGCGGCAGTGTGCTGGTGCAGGTGTCGTCGCCTCGGAGGGAATTCCCGCAGTTCGTGATGCACGTCCCCGTCGACGGCGACACGGTCTACACAGCGGTAGACGAGGCGATCGCCGATGCCAAGGGTGTGCCGCCGAAGGCGCTGGATGCCGCGCAAAAGTTCGTCAAGTCGCTCCGGCTTCAAGCCCCAGCCTGGATCCGGCACACCGGGCCTATGGAGGCCGTGTACTTGTCCTGAGCGGGCACGCACGTCCACGCCATGGACCAGCCGGCTGACGAAACAGCGCCGTAGGCCCTCTGTGACACAGAGGGCCCTGCTCCTTGTTACATGACCGGCCCGGGCCCTGTCGTGTCACCGTGTGACACTGCGTCCCATGGGCAGCTGTGCAAAGCACTAGCGTTGGTGGTACAATGGGGAAGAAGGGAGGCGAAGATGTGGGAAGCGATATTTGTGGCATTGGTGGCTAGCTCGCTGTTCGAGGGTGTGGGCCGCGCGAGTCGTGCCGTGCGAAGCAGTACGCCTCGTCGACGTCGTCGCCGATCCGGTGGTGGCGGTGGCTGGTGGAACGGCGATGGCAGTTCGGGCGCCTGAGCGCGCTCGAGGGCGCTGGTCAGTGTACATGGGCGCGCTGTGTGGTATAGTGCGCTAGCAAACAGAGGAGGAGAGATATGGCAGAGCTCTATGGTGTGGGTGTCTTTATTGTGGGTCTCATCACATGTGCGGTGCTGGTGTTCTAGTGCGGTTCATCGAGGCGCTCGAGGGCGCGCTGGTGGTGTCGAGCGCCCGTGTGTACAAGCGCGCCCGCCGGTTATCATCGCCTGCCGGCGCCATGCACAGCGTCGAGCGCCACTGCCGAGTGTAAGCGCCCGGGCGTCTTACGGCCCGCCGACGCGGATAAGGGCGGCGGTGAAGGCGAGGGCTGCGAGGGCGAAGGAGAGCTGCACGATGACGAGTTCGAGCATGGATACCGCTCCTGGTGGTTGGTGATTCCACTATAACATTTCAGCATTCCGATTGCACTGGCGCTGCTGCGTTGTTGTGCCGTGCAAAGCAATGTGTACCATGGTACAATGATCTTATCACAACGATGGAGGTTGAGATGGCTGAGCTTTACTGTGTCGGTATTTTCATCATGACGCTGCTCGCTTGCGTGGCGTTGGAGTCATGATGCACATGTGCGGTGCCACCATGGGAGTGAGCTGTGAGTCTCGCTGAGGCGGCTGTTGTGCTGCTGTCGCTAGTGAGTGCCGTGCAAAGCAATGCGTACCATGGTACAATGTATTTACTAACAGAGATGGAGGATGACAGAGATGCTTGAACTATACGGTGCAGGGTTTTTCATTGCCGGCCTCGTGACCTGCGCAGTGCTGGTGTTCTGATGCACACCGGTGACATGTGAGCCTCGCTGAGGCGGCGGTTGCGCTGCTGTCGCTAGCGAGTGCCGTGCAAAGCAATGCGTACCATGGTACAATGATCTTACCACAACGATGGCGGTTGAGATGGCAGAGCAATATGGTATTATTATGGGTATCACCACATGTGGGGAAGCCTTGACTCAAGTGCGGTTCGAACCGCTCGACGCCGCGCTGGTGCTTTCGAGTGCCCTGTGCTTCTACATCGGGCTCGCATTTGCGCTAGGTCGCTAAGGGACTCTTGGTGCACTCCGGACAATGTTGTGTGATGATAACGAGTGAAGTAGTGTGGTGTGCTGCACCCTCCTCTCACTCGTTATCATCGTGCCACGCTGTTTCTATTGTATCACACTATCCGCACAGTTGCACGGGAAAATACTAGTCTAAGCTATGTGCTGCTGCGTGCAATGGGAAAAGGATATTGATATAATAAAAACATAAAGGATGGATAAAAAATCCTTTATAAAAAGATGGAAAAAAGATTATGGAAAATGGTTTCCATATCCTAATCCATCCCGGTGTGGAGGTTGTCATGGCCAACGGTTTCAAGTCGCAGGTTCTCGGTCTCGACGTCAAGACCCTCGAGGTGGTGGTGAAGATCACCCCGCAGGAGGGCGACAGCTTCGAGGTGCTCGCGGCCCCGTTCCACTGGGGGCGGAAGACGCTCCTCAAGGTCTGCCTCTGGGAGAAGGGCTCCACCATGGAGGACGGAAACGGGATCCTCACCCAGGGGATGAAGGTGTCGGTCGGTGCCATGGCCAAAAAGGCCATCAAGGACGCCGGTCTCACCCTCCCCGAGCCCCCGCCCTCGAAGCGGGGCGCCAAGAAGGAGGCCTGAGGCCTCCGGCCCCCGGGCCGGCCAGCTGCCCCGCAACTGTCGCGCTCTGAAGTGTGCAGCACTGTGAGGTGAATTCTCGACGCTGCAACGCTAGCGGTGCCATTGCACCATGCATCGTGGTCGACCGATACAGTACAGGTCACACGAACTGCCGGCGGTCATGCCACCCCACAGTGCTGCCCACTTCAGAGCGTGATGCACGACGGGCTGCACCGATGGTCGACCGCGCCACCCACGCGGTTCACCGCGACACGGAGCGAGTCTGCCTTGATTGCCATGCAGGGCGAGACGACACGTGTCGCGGTGAGATCACTGCGGGGTTGCGATGCACAGAACCGCAGCAGCGTGGTACCGAGGCGGCGGGGGTTGAGAGCGCTACGGGCGCTCGGTGCAATTCAGCGCGCCCTGTGTGATGATAAGGCGCAGAAGAGCGCCCATTTTTCGATTCTGGGATTTGGGCGCCTGAATGGCAAATGGAGCGCTCCTAGCGCCGTCGGGGCGCGTTATCATCGTCCCAGCGCCTATACACCGGCGCGCCCATCGCCACGAGCGCGCTCGGAGGTGCAAGAGCGCTCGCCAGTTGGTAGCGGCGCCCAGCGGAGTGCAAGAGCGCTGGTGGCATGAGCCAGGCGCCCGGAGCAGTGCAAGAGCGCCGCGGCGGTGTGCAGCGCCCGACCAGCGCGCTCGGCCCGGCAGTTATCATCGCCCGGGCGCTATCACCATCATATCATGAGTTTTATCCGATAACACCCGTGCACATCAAATCCCCTATTGATATAATAGGATCATCATCGAGGAAATAATAGGATTTCCTGATGATTGATATATCATGATCAGGAGGATGACATGGGTTATTCCTGGAATTTTCAGAAGATCGAGGGTCCCAGCGCTTTCTACTCTCTCCAGATGAATGGGGTCACGTCCCAGGTCCGGATCGATCCATGGATCATCCCCGACGGGAGGAAGTTCCTCCTCGCCGGGAAGATCGAGAACTGTGAGATCCTGGATGAGATGGATGACTTCTGTCTGGATGAGATCATCGATGAGATCAAGGATGATGCTCTCCCCAGGATCTGAGGATCTGATCCTCTCGGATCCCCGATCCGACTCTTCATCGATTCAATCGATGAATGAGGATTCATTCTGACAAGAGAACCGCCGCGTTATCATCGCGTTGATGCTGTTATAATCATATCACAAAGTCCAATCAATTACACCCGTGCAACCAGGAAAGGATATTGATATAATAACATCATCATCCAAGATATAATGGGATATTTTGGATGATGGATGGGATGGATGGAGGTTGTTATGTGGGAGTTCATGGGTGTTGAGGGTGGAAGCTCCTATTATAGTCTGATCCTCAAGGGGATCCAGTGTCCGGTCCGGGTCTATAGATTGAAGAGTCAGGAGAGTCTGGTGGTCCAGATGGGTGGGACTCCGGAGGACAATGAGTTTTTGGATACATGTCAATGGGATTATGACATCGACGGGGATGTCGATGAGATCCTGGATGTTATCCGAGAGGATGGAGTCACCCGGGGAATTTGATCCGGATCATCTCATGGATGAGATGAATGAGGATTCACTCGGGCCTCCGTGTCATGACAGCGGGCGGCAAAGTGCCCAGAGCAGTCGACGTTGTTAGGGTGCCCAACCCCCCGGGGTTTGCACCTCCGTGCCGTTTCTGTGTCGCGGTGAGTCAACCAGGTGGCACAGATGCATTCTGCAGCGGTCTCGTTATCATCGTCTTCCGATGATTTGCACCGCAGCTGCGTCGAGTGCGCATGCCGGGCCGTGACCGCCGCGCCGGCATGTTACTTTGACAGGAGGTTGGCGATGCAGGAGCCGCAGAGTCCGGCGACGACGACGGCGAGGAGGATGTTCTCGCCGTGGTAGCTGATGTAGTCCATGATGCGGTTGTACATGTTGGCACCTTTTGGTGTCATTGTGGTGTGAGATCATCGTACCACGGCCGCGAGCAGTTTGCACGTTGGGCAGCAATGCCGCGGTGGCGAGTCGCGGCGGTGCGGCTGTGCGTCGGGCGCTCTAGAGGCGTCCGGGCGCTCTAGAGGCGTCCGGGCGCTCGTTATCATCGCAGGCGCCCATTCAATTGTACCATGGCAGCTGCGCCATTTGCACGGGCGCTCGACGCGATGATAAGGCGTCCAGGACGCTACCCTGATTATACCATGGCGCAGCGCGCCTTGCACCTCGAGGGCGCTCGTGCAACTCGAGCTACCGTTTGGTATAATAAGACCATGAGGCAGGTAAGGAAAACCGGCTTCTAGGTGATGGATAGAGGGGGTGCAGAGAATAGGTCCCTGCTCCTCTCCCTCGTGCAAGAGGGTCCATCGTAGGGTAAAATGACCCTACACAACAGGAGGTTCCCATGGCCAACGGTTTCAAGGCTTCTTTCCGCGGCATGGACAAGATCACCCTCGAGGTCGTCGTCCGGATCACACCGCAGGAGGGCGAGGCCTTCGATGTGATGGCGTCACCGTTCTTCTGGGGTCAGAAGACCCTGATGAAGGTGTGTCTCTGGGAGCGGGGAGAGGCTGTCGAGGACGGCAACAGCATCCTCACCCAGGGGATGAAGGTCAGCGTCGGCAGCCTGGCCAAGAAGGCCATCCGGGACGCCGGACTCGTCCTCCCCGAGCCTCCTCCCGCCAAGCGGGGAGCCAAGGCGGCCGCCGCGGTCGAGGCTCCGGCGGTCGTTCCGGAACTCGAGGTGGTCGCCTCGCTGAAGGCCGAGCTCGAGGCTCTGAAGGCCGCAGCCGAGGAGCTCGCCGCAATCAAGGCTGCCGCCGCGGAGGCTGCCGCTGCCGCTGAGGCCAAGAAGGCGGCCCGGGCTGCCAAGGCGGCTGCCAAGGCGGCCTAGGCCGGCCGAAAGGCCGTCATCGTGCAAAGCAGCGAGACCAGTGGTACAATAGGCTTACCGGCCGCGGTGGTCGGTGAGTCCAGCAACCGGTGCTAAGGAGATCGACATGAACCCCGACTTCGTTGACATCCTCGAAGGCGTCGAGCAGATCAAGGCCCTGAAGACCGCGCTCGCCCAGGCCACCCGGGCGGTCAGGGACCAGGCGCGGGTGCTCGCCCGGTCGGAGCGCGTGGCTGCCAAGGCGGCGGTCGCCCGGGCCAAGGCGGCCAGCAGGCTCCTGGAGCGCGCCCGGGCGGCCGCGCGCACGGCGACCGCCGACGCGCCTCGGGCGCCCCAGACGCCGGAGCAGCTCGAGCGCCGCCGAGAGCGCGACCGGCAGCAGCGGCAGAACGCGCGCTCTCGGCGCTACTGGCAGCAGCAGGGGCAGCAGGACTGAGTTCGCCTGGCGCTCAGGCGCCCTGAATCAAACGACAAACACCGACACCGAGGAGACGACGTGAAGAACCTGAAGCTGTTCATCCTCACAGAGCCCGGCGGCGCCCGATTCCCCACAATCCTCAGCTTGCAGTACTACGGCGCGCCCACCGCGGCGGCGTACGCTCTCCGGCTCGTGGGCAACGACGGCAACCTCGTCCCGGGCGCCGAGACCGCGGTGCTCAAGGAGACAAGGGCGCTCGTGCTCGCGGGAGAGCTCGCGATTCGAGAGGTCTACGGCCATAACTGGATCGTCAGCCCGGACAGAACGCCCGGGCGCCCCGCAGCCGAGGTGCGAGAAATCTTTCGCACAGAGGGGTACCTCCGCGACGACGCCGAGGAGGAGTCCGAGCTCGGCGTCGAGAGCACCGCAACCACCTTCAGGTCGTCCCGCACGCACTTCGAAGACCTGATTAGCCAGTTCGTCCTGGGACCGGACGTCTGACCCGACATCGAGGGGATGAAGGAGTCCGGCGTGATGATAACGACTTCCCGGATGCCTCCCTTGAAAACTAGAGATCTCAGCCGACCGGAGGCAATGCCCTCCGGGAATTCGTTATCATCGGGCGCCGACCCGATTTCATTGTACATCAAGCGCCCGCAGGTTACACTACTGACATGGGCGCCCCGCTGCATGGGGATGATGCAGGGCGCTCACTTGAGAGACATGACGAACACGAATGCAGAGAGAGCCCAAGTGGTGGAGAGCAGAGCGAGACCGAGGAAGTCCATGAGAGCCTCCGGCTGTTGATTGCCCCTGCTGGGGATGAGGCCATTGTACCATAACAGCGCGCCCTTTACACATCGCGATCTTTGAAAAACTATAGTGCAACACTCGACGAGCCGTGGTATAATAAACTCACCGGCCGCGGTGGTCGGCAACTGGTTCCGGAGGTTCTCATGCCCAAGTCTCCCAACGTCACTGTCGAGATCCGGTCGTACGCGGAGTTCGGGTCAGCAACCCTCGAGGAGGAGTGCGCCGTCCTTAAGGCAGCCCTCAAGGACGGTACCGTCGAGGTCCGGGTCGTCAAGAACTTGATGACGGCGTCGTCCTGCTCGAAGTACGCCAAGGTCTTCCAGGAGGTCGTCTTCCTGGACGTGTCGACGCCGAGGACCCCTGCCGGACGCTCCGAGTTCGCCCGAGCGGGAATGGCGTACGAGGAGCTCCGCGGAGGGACTATCAAGTCCCGGGATCGCAAGGAAGTCCGCCAGTCCTGGGAGCGCGAGTGGGACGGTTTCGCGGATCTCGAGGACTGAAGGGCACTGGGTGTGCAACACGCGACGGGCCGTGGTATAATAGGTTCACCGGCCGCGGTGGTCGGCAACTGGTTCCGGAGGTTCTCATGATTCTCGAACTGATCGCGAAGAGCAACGACAGCATCCAGGTCCGTATGTCGGGCACGGAGCACGTGCTTGACGCCGGGCCTGACACCGTGTGGGGCATTCCCGGGACGCGAGTCTCGCCGCGGTCGGCGGAGTTTCCCCAGGAGCTCTGGTCCCGCGCGCGGGACGGTGCGTTGAAGCTGTACAACCAGCGGGACGTCTTGGTTGTGGGTTACTCAATCGAGATCTGAATGGCACAGCTCGTGCAATGTGCGCGCGGCTTTGGTATAATAAACTCACCGGCCAAAACGGCCGGCAACTGGTGAACCGGAGGTTCTCATGAATCACCTAGTCCGCGACTACTGTGACGGCTGCGGGACGCAAAGCCACAAGCGTCAGATTGTAGCTCTTCTCCACGATCACGGAGTTCCGATCATGACCGTGTGCAGAAGGTGCAGCCCTTCCGGATACCAGGCGGCAGCCCAGGCTGACAAGGACCGCTGGCTCAGCGGCGGCAACCTCAGCCAGCGCTGACAGGAGCAGAATCATGAAGATGATCATCAAGGTCGGCTCGGTCGTCCAGTGGCGCGGCCGGACATGGGCAGTCACCAAGGTCAATAGACGCGCGACATGTATGGTCCTCACCTCACCGGAGGACATGACGACGACCGCGGTGGCATTCCGGAACGAGATCACAGTCCTCTCGACGCCTCGAGGCCGATAAAAGTGACGAGACCTGCCACGTGCAATACTCGGCCGGCCGTGGTATAATAGGTTCACCGGCCAAAACGGCCGGCAACTGGTGAAATGGTCCCGCAAGGAGTCAGCATGTCGATCAGAAGTTTCATCGGCAAGAAGACGAAGGCCGGAATCACGGGCATCTACTGCGATTATGCCGGCTACCCCGAGGGCGTCGGCGAGACGCTGCAGTACTCCTACGAGTCTCTGAAGAAGGTTGACGCGTTGCTCCGACTCGGCAACCTCGTCAAGCTCCGGCCGCAATCGTCGCAGACGATTGCCTACACCCGAGATTACGGGGAGCCCCGCGGGGCTCCCCTCTTCTACGAGACGGAGGCGGCGCTCCGGCAGGGATGCCAAGAGATGAACCTGGAATTCGCATACGTCTTCGACGGCAAGGAGTGGTCCACCCTGGTCAGCCCCGAGGACTCAGAAGAGGAAGACTGGATCGATCCGATCCTCGAGGCGTCCACCGCAACAGGCTTTTCAGGCAAAACAACGTTCTGACGCACTCAGTGTCACCGCCCGCCCGCGTCGACTCGTGCAACACGCGAAGGGCCGTGGTATAATAGGTTCACCGGCCAACAACGGCCGGCAACTGGCACAGATGGAGCTTCCATGTTCAAGCGTCCTTCCCCCGAGTTCAAGTCCCGCGCGGCTTCCCTCATCACGACTCTCTCGCAGAGCCACGAGGTCGACGTCACGGAGGCGGGTCAATACACCAAGCACCTGAGCCACTCCGACGAGTGTGGCCGCTACATCGTGCTCAGCAGCCCAAGCAGCTCGGCCAATTCCACGGCTATCGTCTGGCTCCACAGTGAGTTGGCCACTCATCTCCTCGAGGGCGCAGAGACGAAGTCCGAAAAGACCGTCTTCGACAGCGGCAAGCTGGTGACCACGGTGACGATCCCGGAGCACTGCTTCCAGATCGGCGACTGACCGTCAAGCCGGCTGTCCGGTGCAAATGACCTCGACCCGTGCGATGATAAGGCGCAGAATAGTGCTCTTTTTTCGATCGGAAATCTCACGCCCAAAGAGCCGTCAGTGCAAGGTCGGCCGCCTTATCATCGCGCTATTTCCATCGTATCACAAATCGAGGCACGTTGCACCGGTGCAAAGCGACTCGACCTTTGGTATAATAAACTCACCGGCCAACAACGGCCGGCAACCGGTACCGGAGTTTCTCATGGTCAGCTACAGCCTCAATTTCTACCCCTCAACCCAGGAAGTCAACGATCGGGCCCGGACCGGTGAACCGGGAGCGGCTTATGGCGGATTCGCGAAGTCCAACTTCTCTGTGGATGAGTTGACTCAGTTGAAGGCGGCCGCATCAGCGGCGGGCGGTGTCCTCCGATTTCTTCCTGGCGGCGGTCCGGGCCGGCCCGGGACTATCGGTGTCCGGGGCATCACATACCCGTCAGCCCTGGAGGCCGATATCGCGGGAGCCAGAATCATCAGTCAGCTCAGCACCCCTCTCGGGGTGCGACTCCAACCAAGTGCCCGGATCACCCCTTAAGAAATAGGGTGACTGAAAGCGCACCTGTGTGCAATGCCTGTGTGTTGGTAGTATAATAAACTCACCGGCTAACAACGGCCGGCAACTGGTTCCGGAGGTTCTCATGGTCAGCTACATCTACAGCGCTCAGGAAGATCCCAACAACCCGGATGAGATCATCCACTCGGACCTCGTCTCTCAGGTATCCTGTGAAGCCGGTGCAAACAACTTGTACGGCTCCCCGGAGTTTCACGTTCAGAATGTGTCGGACCTGACAGACGTCGGTGTCTACTTCTGCAAGCTGCTCCAGCGTCAGTCTGAGGCTGAAGGGTTCGTTGAGGATATCTCTGATGACTTCTTTGACACCATCCAGCACACCCTCGGCTGCGCTGCTTCCGGTGAGTCCCCGCCGGATGACATGATCTCCGAGGCCATGCTCGCCGTCCGCGCGCGGATGCTCGCGCTGATCGTCGCCTAGGAGCTCGGCGCGGCCGGCCATCCCTCGTGCAACAACTCTCGACCTTTGGTATAATAAACTCACCGGCCAATAACGGACCGGCAACTCACGGAGGCATCCATGCTGAAGCTGGACCTGATCTATCACGACTACCTCGGGGAGAATGAGGGAGTCATCCCGGAGCTGATCGCCGCCACCCCGGGCCACCAGCTGTCCCCGACCGGGGAGCCCATCCCCCGATTCAAGGTCACGGACATCCCCGGTCTCGCGGAGCTCGCCTTCTACATGCTGAAGCAGCAGAAGCTCGCGGCCATCCGGGACCCGGACTACGAATTCGAGGAGGACGCCGCCACCGAGTCATGTCATGACTGGCTGGTGTCCCCGGAGACGGGTGTCGTCACGGATGAGCAGGTGGAGGCGGCCCTGGCAGCCGCCCTGTCCCGGATGCGATCCGACCCCCTCTTTCAGCCCTGACGGCGCTCGGGCGCTCTCTCCCTCGTGCAAAGCAACTCGACCTTTGGTATAATAAACTCACCGGCCAATAACGGTCCGGCAACTCGCGATGTGGAGGCTCTCATGGAATTCCGTTTTTCCAAGATCTGCGGTGTGACCGAGGCGCTCGAGGTCGGCGTGGAGTACGTCCGGGAGACCGAGGGCGTCAAGGAGTTCCTCCTGGTGGAGGTCGGGCCCTTTCACTGGGGTCAGAAGACCCTCATGAAGGTCAGGAGCGCTCTCCGGTACAAGGAGGGCTCCGAGGCCGACGTCCAGGAGGTCAACTACGAGACCCTCCCCCAGGGCCTCAAGGTCTCCGCGGGACAGGTCGCCAAAAAGCACCTGAAGGCCGGGAACTTCGAGCTCCCCGCGCCGCCCGCTCCGAAGCGGGCCTCCAAGGCGGCTGCCATCCCGGAGGCGCCCGAGGCGCCGGCCGCTGACGACCGCCAGCTCTCCCTCTTCTAAAGGGTCCCCGGGCGCTCTCGCCTTCCAGGGCGATGATAAGGCAGTCCGAAACTGCCTTCCTAGCCCTCCGACAGAAACACGAAAACCCCGCCCGGTTGCCCGGAGCGGGGTTGTGCACTTGACTGCCGCCGGCGTCAGCCCTGACGCTTGATCATGACCAATCCGTGTTCCGGACAGTCGACCGCCGGCTTCAGTGCTTCGGACAGCTCAGCATTCGTCCCCTTGTATTTGAGACTCCGTGCTTCTGCGATCGCTCCAGGGAGATTGTCAGCATAGATGACCTCTCCCGTCTGACTGTGAACGAAGCACTTGATTGGATACGCTGCCGTTGTCATGAACGCCTCCCCTGTTGGTAAGACCATTGTACCACACTAGCGCGCCCTTTGCACGAAGGGCGCCTCAGTGCTCGTCATCCTGGAGCAGGAAGAGAATCACAAAGAATCCGATGGGCGCCAGGATGCACCAAGTGATCAGATCTGCCATCATCTGGACTACTCCATGTTACCGGGCGTGCAATCGGCCGTCCGCCTTATCATCGTCCGGGTAGCGCTCGGGCGCCGGGTGGGTCAGCGCGGACACTCTCTAAGCGCCCGGTCGACTGCCGCCTCCAGGAACACAATCGCCGTGACTGTGACGGCCCTGCCTGCGACAGACAGGGACACAGCGTGTGACGCCATCCGGTCGAAAACAAGGGCCTCATTTTGGAAAGCGCCCATGTTGTCGAGCACGGAGCCCGAGCCTTGTCCGAGAGCGCTGTCGGCCCTCAGCTCCCGCGCAGCGGCGGCACAGATGCGCTGATGTTCGGGCGTTAAGCTACTGTACATGTCTCACCTCCTGTGTTCTCATTATACCACAATGAACTACTTGTTGCACGACGCATGCGGTCCGATCTCTTCGAGGAGGTAGTGTCCATTGACAACCTCCACGGGTGCCAGAGACCCAGCGCTGAGCGGGTCGAGCTTGTAGCTCACGTGATGGCTGAAGATCAGCCACGTATCCCGTGCCTCCACTACCTTGTACTCTGCCCCGAGGGCGAGTCCCTGCTCGGCCGCAAGGGCTTTGACTGCTTGTCCCACCTTGAATCTCATCCGATTAGCTCCTCCTCGATACCGAGGTCGAGCAGCTGCGCCACCCGTCGCTCCGCGTCGGCTCGTTCCACGAAGAATCCCAGCAGGGTGCCTCTCAAGATGAAGCACCACTTTCCCTGATCTTGGGGCTCCAGAGTGCTCGAGCGCTCGATGTCTTCTGCTGTGAGTTGAACGACGGGAATCAGCCCGCTGTTGCTACGCATTGTTCTAGCCTTTTCGACATGTTGTTGGGGTTGTTAGTATTGTACCACGGGCTTAAGCCCTTTGCACCGGAAGTTCTTTGGGGCCCTAAGCCCTAGGCGCCTACCGCTGGAACTTTCCACCGTCGAGCCAGACGTTGATGCGCGCGCGCACCGTGGCCTCGTAGCCGACCGGATCGCACCGTCGACAAACGGTACTGCCGTTCGAGAGCTCAACGACCTGCTGACCTTCATCACACTGAGGACACTTCTTCTTGCTCATACCCAGCTCCCAATCCAGCGGACTCGCCGCGGTCTAGTTTGCCCGGAACATCGGGCTCAGCGCACATCGTGCAGGAACACACGATGTGCAGACACAGTCTCATCATCAAACCTTCAGGTCACGGGCAGCTGCTGCCTCCCTCTCCATGAACTCGACGGCGTCGTCAATGGCGAGGTCACCGGTGGGCCCGTGAGCGCGCACGGTCTTGATGACTTCCCACCGAGCCCGCTGCAAGGCCAGCACCTCGTCCGGCGTCGCAAAGCCGCGCCTTGCTTGCTTCAGGGACGAGCATACTCTCCCCAGCTCAGCGTAGCACTCGGGGATTGACACGCCGCGCATCACAGCAGAGGCGATCTCGACGATGAAGGCCTCCTCAGCCGCAACTACACGCGGATGATCCTGGTGACTGGGCCTCTCCGTCGACGCGCCAGTCTCAGACGCCTCGGCCTCGGCTGCGTCGAGCTCAGCCAGCGCTGCCCGAACTCGCCGAACCATGATGAACTCACTGGCGAGGAGAATCGACATCGCTGTTGCTGTGCCCCACCCCGTCGCCTCGAGGACCGAGTATCCCCTGGTGATAAGGACTCCGGTAACCCCGCAGGGCACACTGTAGTGGAGCGTGATGCGGCCGGCGAGATTGATCTTTTCAACTAGAAAGCTTGAGAAACTCATTGTAACCTAACCTCTTCGTGGTGTGTTCTTATTGTACCATACTCGCGCTAGCTTTACACCTGATGCCTAGGGCTTAGGCATTATTGTTCTTCCCCACGAGTATCTCCTCTCGTGGTCTTCCAGCGCTGTCAATCGGCGCTCCAAGTCCCTGAGACGACGCTCAGACCGATATATCACGATGATAACAGCCATCAGGGAGATCGTCGATAGAACAGCCCAGAACATGTTACCTCACGCCGTTCCACTCTCGAATGTGACGGCAGTTCTTTCTGAAGACGAATCCAGGACACGTGCAGCAGGTCGCCCCGCGCTTCTTCACGATGTCATATCCGCCCACCTGACCCAGCACCGTCACATCGGCCTTGCGCGCTGCAGCCTTTGGTAGCTGAAACTGCACCTGAGGTCCGGTGCTGCGGGGGGAGAAGACGACGTACCGACTCAGAGTCTCCAGCGTCGTCCCGTCCGGAATAGGGATCCACGTCCCGGCGATTGCGTACGTTCCAGTCGACGTCTTGAAGATCGCCGGAGACATCGATACTTTCACGGGCTCGGTCATGTGGACTCCTTACGTGTCAAAGCGACTCTGAAGCCTACAGAATCATAAAACAACCATGGAGTACCCGGTTTCGACTCTGAACCAGGTCGACTCTTCCTCGGACCGAGGTTAACCGTCGCGACACCTCTCACGGACCTCGCGAGTCCCGGACCGTAGTCCCAGTCAGGGTGCAACGTCGCCACCGGATCGACCAGCATATTGCCACCTCCTGTGTCTATTGTACCACGTCTGGCGTCGAGGTGCACGGGAGCGTGAGGGAGAGCCTGAGTCCACGATCGAACGCCCGACTGGCAGGCACGTCAAAAACTCGCGTATTCGGGCCCTCCACTAGAGTCCACTTGCCATCGTTGACTGAGAAGCCATGAACCGCCCGGTCCCGCCGCATCGCCAAGGGCTCCGGTCGTCGCGAACAGATAGGATCCGTCATCATGGTGAAACTGCCTCCGACGCAGCGCTCTCATGTATAGCTGTGGGGGGATATATCGTCAGAGTCAAGCGAAAGCCGCGACCCACCGGAGCGGGCCAATCGCTAGGGACCACATATGTCGTCCGCGACGACCCCCGCCGGCGCGCCGCGTCCGCGACGCGATCGCACGTGCATGAGCAGCCTCGGATTCCACGCCACCGACCATTGAAGCCGGGCCCCGTTGTCTGAATAGGATCCGTCATCACGGTGAAACTGCCTCCGACACGGTGTTTTTGAGGGCTGCTCTACACATCACAGCGCAGCTTTTCAGCTGAGTCGCAAAGACGTTTAGGGGGCGTGGCGTGACGAGAGCCCTTCATCGTGAGATGTGGGGGGATACATCGTCAGGGCCAAGCGAAAGCCGGCCCAGTGCTGCCCGCGTTCGTCGAGCGCGCTTGTACGACGGCTCCCTGGGTTTGTAACGCTGAAAAGTCCAGATACGTATCCGCACCCACGGAGAGCGCGCATCGGCGAGGTCACCGCTGTCTGAATCGGATCGACCAGCATATTGCCGCCTCCTACGTCTATTCTACCACGCCTCGAGATTTGGTGCACGGGAGGGAGAGGGAGAGCCTGAAACCGATTGCATCATCTGTCTTTTCGGTGAACACCCCGTAACGCTCAGAGCTAGCTCCCACCGAATCAGGGACGAAGAAGAAGAACGCCGTGCTTCGCGCCACCCGTCGTACATGTACAGTCCATGCTGGGTTCTGCCGCAGGCAAATAGGATCCGTCATCATGGTGAAACTGCCTCCGACACAGAGACTTCGAGGGCTGCACACTGCAACAGAGAGCAGCTTTTCTGAAAATCGCAAAGACGTTTAGGGGGCGTGGCGTGACGCAGTGCTCTCATGTCCAGATGTGGGGGGATACATCGTTCGGACCAAGCGAAAGCCACGCGGCGATCGTGGAGCGCGTTCTGCTCGACCAGCCACTCGACAAGGTGCGTCTGCGGCGTCATGACCGGAAAAGCATCCACAGCCTCGGAGTCCGCGCAGTTCCGCGACGGGCCCCACCATCTGAATCGGATCGACCAGCATATTGCCGCCTCCTACGTCTATTCTACCACACCTCGAGGTGTGGTGCACGGGAGGGAGAGGGAGAGTCGAAGTCCGCGGCGTACGCTGACGAATTCCGGATAATCGCTCTGTCGCGATATCGCGGCATGACTTAGAATGCGATTCAGCACGTTGTGCGACACGCCCCTCAAACCGCGCGGCTTAAGCTCACCGGTACCGCCCCGCGTCAACATGTCGTCGGGCATGGTCTGAATCGGGTCGATCCACATCGTGCTGCCTCCTGCGTCTATTCTACCATGCCGCAGCCCACTTTACACGGGAAAAAGTACTCGGAAATGCAAAAAAATCGGAAAAAATGCGTGTCAGAGAATACTTAGCTTTGAAAAAGCATTCGGATTCAAGTATCCGAGGGCCCTAAGTCGTTTCCCATCCCGGACCCGCTGATTTTCGATCTATCCTCGCCGGTGCTGCCCTGCTGGATCTCGAGGTCACCGACCGGAATCTGTCTGGCCCATCTGTTTGGCCACAGCCCCTGTGTCGCCGCAGGGACGTAGTGTGAGTGTGAGGCGGAGGCCGCCTTCTGCGACGGGCCAGCGTTGGGAGGCGTTGTATCTGTGTGTGGCGTGTGCGCAGCAGGGATCTTCGGAGAGGACTTGCGTGTCCCATGCGTAGCCTCTGTTGACT
>Ga0255098_1000158_pt1 | contig 21161 bp, 15 predicted proteins | sample Colum_Atlam_RepC_2_FD_188440 | JGI IMG/M metagenome (GOLD analysis project Ga0255098, IMG submission 188440) | Freshwater microbial communities from Columbia River, Oregon, United States - Colum_Atlam_RepC_8d | ecosystem: Environmental > Aquatic > Freshwater > River | place: USA: Oregon... | reverse complement strand
ATTTTATATTTGACTTAATATCATTTTTATATGTTCGAATTGTTTTATATTTTATGTTATGATTATATGGTATTTGATATGAAGCAGTATCATAGCGTTTCATATAAGAACCATCCAGTAATAATTTTAAATTATTATTAACAGTTACTTCCTTAATATGTTTGTCTACTGGATATAACTGAAATAATCCATTGTTTATCATTTCAAAAATTCCAGAAGAACTATAAATTATAATTTTATTACTTTCGTTTACTAAATATTTTGATATATCAACAGTACTTGTCTTGTCGGTCTTTCCCGTCTTATTACCATTTTTTTTATTAGGAATTAAAATATCATTCATTTTATTTATTGAAATATTCGGGAAATAAACTTTTATTGGAGTTGGTCTATCGGTAGAACTCTTCGTATTTTTATCTTTTTTGTTACTACTGTTTTGTTTTTTATTATTATTATTATTATTATTATTACTAGGATATGATTGTTTTTTATTATGTAATGTTTCCATTTACACTGCACACTATCGGCACGGCTCGGCTATATATACGATATATACGATATAGTATTTATATCTCTTTACGTTAAACTCTATATCTCTTTAAGTTAAACTCTATATATTATATGAAAAACTATTTAAACCGATTGCAATCAAATGATATATTCTAGCAGAGCAGTGATTCAAACAGATGGCAACAATTGGTGATGAAAAATCGAAATCAAAAAATGCAAAATCTGAAAAAATAAATGTAAAACTTAATAAAGGTGTAATCAATGAAAACTACAAAAGTGAAAACTCCAAAAGTGAAAGCAAAAAAGTTAAGAAGAATGATAATAGTGTGACATTTATTATTGTTGAAAAAAATGGAAGTTTAAAAGATAGTGATATTAAAGAGAGTTTAATTTGTGCCGAGGAGTTATCAAAAAAATGCAAGTTTAAAAAGGTTGACGGGTTTATCAAACGAACACAATGGAGTTGCACTTCAAAAAATGAAAAAGAAAATGTGTCAAGCAAAATAACAGTAGAACTATGGGCAAAAGATGATGGTATAGCAAATAGTGAAAATAAGTATGAGTTTCCTCCACCGGTTGATTCAGAATTGTTTTTTGGTGCATGTGCGCTAGTTGCACGGGACAGTAAAAATAATTATATAAACTTGTCAAAAGATAAATGGAATAAAATGTATGAATATTTGTTTGGCGGGTTTGAGTCATTGGTTGCGAACGACGACGATGACGACGATGAAGAAGACGAACTAGACGCAATTCCTAAAAATAAGAAAACTCGCGATGGATATTTAAAAGACGGGTTTGTTATAGATGGAGGAGCAGTATGTGACTCAGATGTAGATGTCGCAGGCGGTAGCGACGAGGATGATGACGACGATGACGATGACGACGAAAGCGATACAGATAGCGACAAGTCTTCGGAAAATGGTGGCGACGGTGATGGCGATGCGGATGGTGATGCGGATGGTGTATACTTTAAAAAAAATAAAAATACTGTTCCTAAAATTGTGTCAACAAAAATAAAACTCAAAAGTAAGCATAATGTAGGGGATAATGAAAAGTACGCTTTAAAGGAAGAAGAGGATGACTCGGGGTGGAAAACGGATGAATCAAGTGAATTAAGCGAAGAAGAATACTCGTACAGTAAGTAAAGTGTAAAGTGTAGAGCGTAGAGCGTAGAGCGTAGAAGATAACAGTGTAAAATATATAAAACTTTTTATGATTTGTAAAAAGAATATTATAAATATCTCATATATATTTTAAATAATTTGTAAATATTTTTTATAAATTATTATATATAGTATAATATTCGATGTTTGACAATATTTGCACTCCTGCTCAGATTTATCTAATTGTTTCGTTTATTTTAATGGTACTTTCTTATTTTGGAATGAATGCGATATCTCAGCAGATTACTTTGAACCAAGCAAATAATGCATTTTTACAGAGTCTGAATTTTACCTACCAAAAAGATACAAGAACATCATATGTTGTTCAAGCCGTGTTTATTGTTTTATGGACTTGGGTTTTATCTTATTTGTGCAAAAAAGGATTTAGCAATCTTTCATGGTTTTTGGTTCTTCTTCCTTGGGTTCTTATGTTTCTTGCCTTTTTTGTTTACATAATTGAAACCGTTAAGAGAATATTTTTTGATACAACCGGCTCTCTCTCGTCTGCACTTAACCTCCCTTAATCTCTTAATCTCTTAATCCATATTTATATGTTTCTGCATTTCCGTATTTTATATATGTAGGAAAATTGAATAAAGACAAATGGATTGTTATTAATATAAACACTCTTAGTTAATAACAATCGCATCACAACCACATCTCAATTATAATAAAATGCGTCAAATATCAAATCCTGTACAGTTTCGCGAAAATGTTCGCACAAAATTGTCTACTATCGTTATAGATACAGAAATAGCAATGAATCTTGAAAAAGGTATTTTCAATAGTTCTTTAGGAAAAGCAAAAGAAAAATGTATTATTAGAAAATGGGATAATATATATTTTGTATCCATTTATTTAGACCTTCTTCGAACGATATACGTCAATTTGAAAAATGAAAGAATACTAACTATGATAAAGAATCGCGACTTTCAGGCACACAAACTGGCTTTTATGACCCACCAAGAAATGAGCCCGGAAAAATGGGAAAAACTAATCGAAGATAAGAAAATTCGCGACCAAAATAAGTATGAGCCCAAATTAGAAGCATCGACCGATAAGTTCACATGTCGCAAATGTCACTCAAAAAAATGTACTTATTATCAACTACAGACGCGGTCCGCCGATGAGCCAATGACCACATTTGTTTCATGTCTTGACTGTGGAAAACGCTGGAAGTGTTAAAGAACGATTTCCAAATCTTCGACCATCCAATATTCCGAACCCCTATTTGGCAATGGTCGTCTGATTATAAATGGTATTTTTTTCTCTTCTAATTCTTTTATGGCAATAAGATAACCATCGATAACATTTTCCGGTATTTTTACAAACGGTGTAGCGCCATCATTGATTTGTTTTGCTCTTTGCCCTAAAATTCTTGTTTTCTCGTATTTTGTCATCATGGGCAATGTTCTGTGCAAGCTATCTACAATTACACCATTTGCATCTCGAACAACGCGAGCCAAGTTATAAATCTCGTCATAATTTTGTATGAGACTTTCGGGATGAAAATTTACTAAATAATCTTCTCTTACATCTTTGTCGAATTTTTTCAACTTTGATTCATCATCATCGTCATCGTCCATATTTTCATCATCACTATTGTCGCCTTCATCATCATCACTATTATATCCTAGTTCTGCTTCTGTTGGTTGAATACCGCGTACTTTTTTCTTCCTAGAGGCAGAGGCAGAGGCAGGTTTTGACGAAGTTTCAGCCGCCGCCGCTGCCGATTTTCCTTTACGTCTGCCTGCTTCTGCTTCAACTGCCGCCGAACCACTATCACTTCCTATATTACCAACAGCATTTTTCAGACTTCCTAGTAGTTTTGAAAATCCATTCTTGATACTCGGAACTTCTTCAAGTTGACCCTCCTCGTCAAGACCTTCACCTTCGGTATCATCACCTTCCATATCAGTATCGGTTTCAGAATCAGACACTTTGGGACTACCATTATCCGAATCTTCATCACCAAATCCCAGTATTGATTTTACTTTACTTATAGTTTCTTTGTTGGTTCTACTGGCACTTTTTTCTTCGTCGCTGTCTACATCTTCATCTTCACCCTCTGATGCAGATGGTGATTCGGGCTCAGGTTCAGATTCATCGGAAGCATATTTGGGAACAGCTTTTTGCATTGAAAGTGTTTATGGTTATGTGGATGTGTATATATACTTATAATATATTGTGTTGATTTTATTTCAATTTTATATTAATATTATTAATAATCTTAATAGTATTAATAATCTTAATAATCTTAATAGTATTACACCGACCAAAAGAAAAATATTCATTACAGTAGAATATCGTTTCTAAATATTATTACATCGATTGTTCGGTATTCCAAACAGTGTCACATGTTGTACACATATAGACAAAGTTCATATTGACATCGTCGTAGCGGAGATAAATAATTTCTCTATCTTTATTGTTTTCTTTTTCGTTGCTTTTGCAAGACTGGTTTGGGCACTTTATTGTATTGATGCGCGGCAAGGTAGGGTCCATTTTTGTATACTTGTTAATAATTGAATTATATTTTTGCTTGTTGTGCTTAAAACTTGTTTTTGAAATTGTAACGCTGTCTAGCGAAATATTCTTGTTTTCATGACCGCAGTTTCGACAATAGTATACAATCGAATTGGGGTCTTCTTCCGAAAGCCGAATATAATACATGTTGCTACAATTTGTACAAAAGTGCATGCTGGTCTGGTGTAATGTTCGCTGTAATGTCCGTATATTATATTATAGTATTATTTGTTTATTTCAATTTTATATAATTACTTAAATTATATAAAACACATAAAACATACAAACACACAAAACATATAACAATAAAAACCAGCAAGTAGTTATACTACTCTACTACTCTACTACTCTATCACTGCATCATATTTTTCCGCCGTCTTTATTAATTTTTCTAGTAATTCATCAAAATTTACGTAAAATGACATATTATATAAACCACTTATTGAATAAGACTTGTTATAGTTTTTTACCTTCATAGAATTCATAATAACTTTTTTTAACCCATTCGCATTTTTTTTAAATCGCTCCACCATAAATTTATAAAAATATTCTTTATACTCCATTTCAAAGGGAATAATAGTCGTATTCATAAATTCACACATAAGTCGTATGCAAGAAAACTCCACGTTTTTATATAAAATCATAGTATGATATTTTTGATAGTCCTGATGTTTTTCCGTAACACCTGGCTCATGTAACATCGGTTGACTATCCATTATAGACAAAAGCGTCAATAATACAGACTTTATCGTTAAACAACTCGTCCATTGTTCGCCCCTCCATGTATTCAGCATCGATAAACATACTCTTTTTGACTTGTAAAAATGGGGATGAAATCTCGTAACACCGTCATTTGTTAAATACTCAACAAGTGGTGGAGCATGTGGATAGTCGGGAGGAAATGTCACTTCGAAAAAATAGTACCCGCCAAAATATAAAGTATCCTCCTGCCCAACTATCATTACATACGCTTTCAAAATATTTGTATCCGAGTGTTTATAATAAATACCATCATTTTCAAGCGACGATACATATATGTCTTTTATGTCTTTTAATAGTCGTTCTATTGTCTCTTTAGGTATATGTACATTCGAAACATCTGGTGATGCTTGCGATGCTTGCGATGAAGACGGTTTCGCATTTATAATTTCATTTTTTACTTCATTTTTGATTTCTTTATTTTCATTACCAGGTACGACAAATGACGCATTCGCAATTGCGCTACCATTTGTATTTTTTTCCATCTACACTTCGACAATATATAACATACGCGTTTTATTTTTATGTCGTTTTTACACATATATTACTTTTCATTCAAACAAGAGTTGTCTATTTTTAGGGATATTTTTAAACATAAAAAATTGATATAAAAATATCTCTACCTATAATATACAAATGGAATCTTCAAACAACTCAACACGAAACAAATCACAATTATCAAAAATGTCATCATCATCATCTACTGCAAGTGCAAGTGCAAATGAGTACGAACAATATATGAAACAATATTATATAAAAAAAGGCGACCCCTCTTCTTTAGGGGTCTCATTTACACATACCCGAATCCCTAGTGCCGAACACGGTGTAACGGGTGGAACATTCTGCATTCCCTCCGAAAAACTACCCGAATTCTGGGCAAAATACTCCAAACATGTGATTACAAATAGGCGTCATGAATACTTAACCGAAAAACAGTTACAAAGTGGGGGACCGATTCTGGTTGATTTAGATTTTAGGTATGGACCGCACATTGACGCGCGGCAGCATACGAAAGATGATGTTGAAAATATTATTGGGCTTTATATGGATGAAATTTCTAAAATGTTGAATATTGAAGAAGGGGATAAAAAAGAAATCAGTGTTTTCGTGTTTGAAAAACCGAACGTCAATACCGATGATGAAAAATATACAAAAGACGGAATTCACTTGATTATTGGTATACATGCCGACAGAGTTATTCAACACATGCTTCGAAACTCTGTTCTTAAAAAAATTCCCGATGTTTTGAAACACCTGCCTTTGAAAAATTCCTGGGACGATATCCTCGATGATAATATATCGCGTATTCAGAATCCTGTAGGATGGCAGTTGTACGGCTCTAGGAAACCTGGACACGAAGCTTACGAACTTAAATCGCAATTTAATTTTGTATATGTGAAAACAGAAAATACCGAAGATTATGATGAACAATGTGATGACGGTGACGGTGACTGTGACGGTGACGACAGCGATGATGAAAACGATGCAAACAAAAAATCAGAGTATATATGGGAATATCAGCCGAAAAATGTGTCGTTCTTTGACTATGCGAAAAACTTTAATCTTCTGTCTGCTCAATATGACGGACACCCGCGCTTTGAAAACCGCGAGTGTATTCAGCGCGAATATGACGCAATCAAAAGCAACAAAGTACGAAAACCAACAGTCTCAAAAGCTGGTGGCGTGCGGCGCAGAGCATCGAATACAAATAGTAGTGATATATTCGAAATTACAAATCGCGAACAACTTACGGACGAAATTGATAGGTTATTTGGCAGCCTTGAACCGCGTGAACACTTCATCAAGGAAACTAGCGACTATACAATGTGTCTCCCCGAGAAATACTATAATCAATACGGTTTGTGGATTCGCGTCGGATGGGCACTCCGAAATACAAGCGACAAATTATTCCTTTCGTGGATTCTTTTCAGCTCTCAGTCCGAAAAATTCAGCTATGACAAAATTCGCGAGTTTTATGACATGTGGTTGACATTCTCAATGGAAAATGAAGACGGTCTCACGCGTCGTTCGATTATATACTGGGCGCAACACGATGCAAAGGAACGGTACAATGAAGTATATAAGAAAACGATTGACTACTACGTCGACATTACACTGTCAAATGACCTGGTCAATATTAACGGAAAACCGGAAACAACCATGGTTGACTTGGCGGTCGTTTTATATAATATGTTTAAAAATCAATTCGTATGTGCTAACTTCGGCGACAACACATGGTATGAATTTGAAAACAACCGCTGGGTAGAATGTGACTCCGGTATCGCTCTCAAACAGATGATTTCAAATGAAATGTACAACGTTTATATCAATCGCATCGGTTCTGCAGGCGGAGCACCCGGTTCACTAAACTCGAAAAAAGCGAGTAAACAAATTGCGGCTGCGGCTGCGGCTGCGGCTGTGGCTGCTTCTTCCGGTGCTGCATCATCTACCGATGAATCAGGAAAACCAAACCAATTCCAGCACAGAATATCCGATATTTGCATTCGACTAAAACAAACCGGCATTAAGACAAACATCATGAAGGAGGCTCAAGAATTGTTTTATGATAAAAAATTCTCACAAAGCATCGACACAAAAACGCACCTTCTGTGCTGTAACAACTGCGTAATCGACTTCAAAGAAAAGCGCGCCAGACAAGGACAACCGGACGACTATATTACGAAAAGCACGAATATCGACTACTATGCACTCGACCAGAAAAAACACGGCAAAATCATTGGGGAAATTAACGACTTTATTGCCAAATTGTATCCGGAAGAAGATATTCGAAACTACATGTGGGAACATTTGGCGTCGTGTCTTATCGGCATAAACTATCCGCAAACATTCAATATTTATACCGGTTGCGGCAGCAACGGAAAATCAAAACTTGTCGAGTTAATGTCTGTCACTCTCGGCGAGTATAAAGCAGTCGTTCCCATCTCCCTTATTACGAGCAAGCGTGCATCCATCGGTGGAACGTCGTCGGAAATTGCTCAGTTGGTCGGTATTCGATATGCCGTTATGCAAGAACCGTCGAAAGGAATGCGTCTCGAGGAAGGTCCCATGAAAGAAATTACTGGTGGTGACCCGATTCAAGGTCGTGCTTTATTCAAAAATATGATTACATTTCAACCCCAGTTCAAGCTTGTTGTATGCACGAATACCTTGTTTGACATCAAAGCAAACGATGAAGGTACCTGGAGACGTATTCGTAAAGTGGACCACAAGGCAATCTTTTGCGAAACCCCGCGCGATGATGACCCCGACAAACCGTATCAGTTTCTGATTGACAAAAGACTGGACGAGAAATTCAAAACATGGGCGCCTGTATTCTTGGCTATGCTTGTTGAAAAAGCGTTTCAAACTGGTGGTATGGTGAAAGATACTCCGGGTGTTCTTGCTAGCAGTGAAAGTTATCGTAACAGCCAGGACTACATCAATGAATTTGTGCGCGACAAGATACGCAAAGTTGAGGGACACTATGTTAAGAAGACTGAAATGTATGAGTCGTTTAAAGTTTGGTATATCGAACACTATGACCGAAATGTGCCTCGCGGCAATGAAATTTATGAAGTGTTTGACAAGAAATATGGAAAATACACAACGAAGGGCTGGAAAAATATCTCTATTATTTATAGTCACGATGAAGTAGAAGAGGAGAGCTAATGCTCACGACGAATATTTACAAAAATTACATTTATTAAAAATATAAATACGTATATAGATATTTATATTTTTTTACACCCATAAAAATGTTTATATACTAGGAAATGTTTTTGCTTTACTTTGCTTTACTTTGCTTTACTTTGCTTTTTTAAGAATATACCGAAACTCTATTATGTACAGCAGCAAATATAAAATTCCATACCATCTGGATTTTTTCTAATATCCACAAAAATATCGGAGTCGAAAAATATGGATATAATATTAATCCGATAAGAATAAGCACCGAGACGATTGTTACATTTTTCAAATATAACATCACAATACATACCCATAAAATAACTAAAGTCCAGTAAACTACGACCGGAATGAAAGTCCAATTTTCGACACTTTCTTTTAACTTGTTTTGATACATCGACCTTCGATTATACGTGTACAAATCACTTTTGCCTCCATTTATTATGCTCAATAATTCTTCGTTCTTTTCATCTAAATTTTCCATTACTTTTTGCATGTTTTCAACCGCCAGTTTTTGTTGCTGTATTACCTTTATTAGGTCCATTATTAGATTATTTACTTCAATATACTTGTTGTTTAATTCTTCTAAATCTTTCGTCCCTTGTGCCGTGAATCGATTAACTAGTAACTCGTTATATTCGTTTGTTCCTTTTGACAAGTTGTCGGATCCCGTTCCATGTTTATTTATTGTGGCGTTTTGTTCTGCAATGTATTGATTTAACAGTGCATTGTCGTTCGTCTTCTTTGCATTTTCATGTATTTTCAGTAAACTATCATCGCTAAATATCCCACTACCCGTTGTCGTTAAAGCTCTATTTACTTTATCGACTACACCCATAACGGCAACCATCGCACCTGTCGCTTGTTTTGTTAACTCGGGTGAACATCCACCTCCACCCATTCCTCCTTTAAGCTGAGAAGCATTTTTGCTATTGGATTCTTCAACATTTCTTGCTATTTCTTTGGCAGCTTGTTGTGACATTGTTATATTATTGTTATATTATTGTTATATTATTCTTCAAATAGTATTTTTATTTATTTACAAATTAAAATACTATTTTTTATTTTTGATATGTCTAATTACAACGTGCTATAAGATGAGTTACAGTCATACAATGTGTCCGTAGATGGAATAGGGGACATTCCATCATCACTATTTTTTATCTTACAGCTAGGATTTCTAAGCTGAAATGGTACGAATGTTTCCTTTTTGATATCTTTACATACATCTAGTAGTACCCCTTGTCCAAACGTTCTATCCGTCTCTCTAGAAATAGTATTCCTAGTAGTATCTGGTACTTTTGTTATATCAAACGGGAAGTTATACTTGTCGTAGTCAATATTATTGCGTCTAGATAAATCATAAACTTTTTTGCCAACAACTATAATACCAATACAAAGAGCAATAATAATAATTAAACTTGCTATTTGGTCGGTAACTACTCCCATTTTCATCAAAAATATTGCAAGAATTATGACACCGCAGTAAAAAATAATATGTTTCATAATATCCGCATGTGACTCATATCTTCGCGTATAATAATTATTCACACCGACCATTCTTTCAGCATTATCACGAATTGTCATCGACTTTTTTAACTGATTAGTTGTATTTGTCAAATCATTTTCAATAATATTGAGAGCAACAAGTTGTTGAGCATATGACCTTCTTTGAATATTAAAATCAGATTGTGTTATACCATAATTTGCCTTAACTGTTTCGAAAATATTCGTTCGCAATTTTGTTAAGTTATCAATTTGAGCAAATTTATCATTGATTTGTTGTTGAATACCTGCATCGGCAATATTCGGCGAACCAGCTAACTTTTCTAAATCGGTAAATAACTTTTTTTGTATAGTCTGCAGTTCTTCTATATTAGTAAACTGTGTATCTAAATTTCTTGTAAAATCATCTTGATATGTTTTTAACTCTGCTCCAAGCGATGACATGTATATACAATATACAATATTACAATAAAATAATTAAATAATTAAATAGTTAAATAATATTAGTTATATTTTTAGTAATATTATTTCGTTGTATAAGTCAAACTCTATATTCCTATTCTTATTGCTATTCAATCTAATGTAGTTCTAAATGACTTGATTGCAATAATACCTGCTCCCACCATCATTATACTCCATAAAACATATTTATAATTATCGCTAAGAAGAAGCAACTCCGTATCTGTAACAGTTGCAGTATTTGTAATATTTGAATCGTCGAATTTATCTATTTGTTTTTTAACTGCTTCTTGTCTAGAAATTCCGTATTCTATCTCTTCCGATTTTGTATTAATTGTTTCTTTTAACTGATTCTGGTTCGTATAAACACGATTTATAGAACCTTTTATTTCTTTTCCTTTACTAACAGCGGTATTATTTTTAGTTTGTAACTCATCCATATGCGATTTTAATATTAACCCTAATGCACAGTCTTGTTGCGGATTCATATTAATAGTCTCCGGATAAGAAGTATATACCGCACTATCTACATTATTAACAAACTTATTGCAAGTAAAATGACTAGTATTCGCAGTATTAGCAGTTATTTTCTTCTTTCTAATATGCGTTACTTTCCCTTCATCTAGTATTCGATTTCCTTTTGGATATATGTTCGTCTCCGTATATCTTGTACAAACAGAATTGGTATATGTATACCCAGCACACGAAGGATCGTTGTTACATGCTGTTCTACATGCATCTTCTTTTCTAGAGGTTGTATCTACTGTCCCCGATAGAGAGTAAGGTTGAAAATCTTTCATTTGAATATAGTCATTCTCAAACTCTATCATAGCCGATGGGTATTCATGTAACCCATTATTTATATTAATATACGCCATTTTACCTTTTATGTCAGGTTTATCTACTTTCGTCAAATAATACTGTGAATAGTTACCCCCGTTTCCAATTAAGTTGTTATCTTTATCTGTACCAGTTGTCGCGCCTTGTGTTTGCGAGACATTATAAACAGAATACTCTAATACTAATGCTCCACTACTATTAGCTGACTTGTTAAAAATTAACCTACACTTTCCTCTCGGCGATGAAATATATTCTCCGTTTCCTAGCGTCGGTGTGTTCATCGAATAAGAAGTCAATACACCACCGCGATTAATACTACCATTCACCCAATCGGGGCGGTCAGCCCATGGCATCATTGTTTTGTTTGCACCGGCAATCGAAATCATTTGTGTTTCCTTTTGATTCGATATTTGATTTGAATTCGTATAAAGAATATCATTCGGATTTCTATTGTTTACGATTGTGATTTCCCCGTCATCAGAGAGCCTGAAAGAAAATGACGGATATTGTTGGTATAGTTCCCAACAACCTATATTAAACCCTTCTCCTAATACTGCTTTTTTGGTAATAACTGGTTGATTTATATTACCACATTTATATGAAATATATACTTGACCATTTTGTGGCCATGAAACTGTTGATGTAGAAGTGCGAATCTCCCAATCGTATTGTTGATAAGTATATGTTTGTCCGTACCATTGATAACTATATGTTCTTAAAACAGGATGCCAGTAACTATATTGTCTAAAAGATTCTAATCCACCACCAGGTGTTCCAATAACACTATTGTTAAAGCTCAAAAAATTGTCCCAATTCCCCCATCCTTGTTCATAGGCATAACTAGCAGTAATATAACTAATTGTTCCGCCATATTGCGGGCTTAGAATAGAGATGGGAACTTTTGTTGTACCTACTGCAGTGATTAACGGAGTTGCAAAAAGACTGGCAGCAGTTCCTGTTCCTGAGTATATTCCACCATCGGCAGCAAAGCTTAGTTTATCATGTGACGGAATGGTTGTAAAAATATTTGCTCGAGTAATAGTTCTAAATGCATTAGAAGTTCCACCATTAAGCAAAGTGTTTCCAATATAACATTGCCCTGTTTTAGTTGTAGGGTTATAATTTGAAAGCGAGGCGTAAGACATACCTTTATCCATTGCTCTTGTTACACACTGTTTAACAGTAGAGTTAGTCAAATCTACTTGCATGGATAAACCACCTCCGCTAGCCGCGGCTTGGTCATATACACCCACATATACCATGTTGGTATCATAGTTAAAATCTATAGGTTTCGATACATACAAATTTGTTCCTGCATAATCGGTACAAGGAAATGCTCCACTAGGTCCTGCCGTCAGTGGAGTTCCGTGCAGTGCTAGATTTCCATCGGCATCTTCTAATACTGAATAGTCTTTCGATAATTTACCTGTTAAATCAAAACCCACCTTCTTGGGAATAGCAGGAATGCCACATTTGGTAGCACCAGCTAGATACAGTTGAAATAAACCAGCGTTATTTACACGACCAAACCTACCATCAGCAATTTGTACATCTTTGTTTCTTAGAGTTGTATCATCACTTTTTTTGTTAATATCTAAAAAAATCCTTGCCTGGTTGGTAATATTTCTTTGAACCCTATTTAAATCTGTCATTGAAGCATTATATCCTGATATATTCGTCCTCATATCAGCAGTTTGTTTATTATTTTTTGCTATTAAATCCTTGTCATTTACTTTTATTAAATCCTTGTCATCTACCTCAAAGCCTTCTATAATTTCAAAATCATCGTCTAGTATAAGATTTTTATTATTTTTATTTTTATATTTGTTACTTTTAAATTTATTAGATGTTTTACTAGTTCGTGTATTTGCTTGGTCTATAAATTGTTTTCCATCATTTATACTTTTGCTATTATACATTTATTTTTAATTATAATTATATTTTTATTTTCTTAAATATAATTATACTCAGATAAAAATATTTGTTATATCAAATAACGACAGTTATAACAAATAACAAATAACAAATAACAAATTAGGATGTATATTTAACTGACACAAGTGGATTGAAATCTATTTTGGGAATTTCGGGAAGACCAAAGTCTAAATTTTTCAGCTTATACTTTAAATCATGCCACCCAACGCTCCATTGACTATACATGAAATATAAAAATAGACATATTAATAACAAAAGAGCTATTAGTAACACGCTAAATGATGAATCGTCGTCAAATAAATTCGATATTGTTATGTATAAAATAATAGCCAGTATAACAAACCATATTATATACACATAATACCTCTGTTTTGTAAGTAATGAAGTTTCGTGTTTTTTTGCAAGAGATGTATCAATATCGTGAGTAGCTCTTGAACTATTTTTTTTCATTATTGCGTCTATCTCAATAATTCGTCGCTGAACATTGTCTATCTCTTTTTGCATTTTATTATAGGATGAAAAATCCTTGCTTGTATTATCTTTTACATTCGACATCATCTGTGCAGAAACATTTGCCATTTGTGACGATAGATTATGCAACCTATTTCTCAAATCTTCTCTTGCTAACTTGTCTGTGGCTAATCTTTTTGCTGTCTGTTCTGGGGTTTCAGTTGCAGCAGGCTCTGTTGGTATTATACCTTTTCCTTCTGTATTTCTAGCTTCATGAATAGCTGCATTAAACTTATCTAATGCAATTTTATACTGAGCCTTGAGGTCATTATAATATTTTGTAGCAGCTCCTGCTCCATCCATTGTTTCTTGAAACCCCTCTATTTCATCTTCATTATTTAATACTCCAGCTGATTGAACCATCTCACTTTCCGAACCATGCGAATAAGACACCATGTTTAAATCCAAATTTCTACCTACTTCTTTATTTACTTTATCTTCATTTTGTAGAAACTCTGCGCCCTGTAAAATGGCAGGGTCTGTGTACGATTGTTGTTTGTATCCATTATTAGAATTAGGTACTAAATCACTAAACATGTTTAATATTTCCATTTTAAAATAATTATTTATAACATATAAATAGAAAATGTATTTTTATAATCTTGATATTACTAATAATAATATTACTAATATTACTAATATTACTAATACTGTTTATAATATTCGTGTTTATAATGTTCGTGTTTATAATATTCCAATATTCCAGTATTCATAATTTTATTTGTTTGTTAAAAATTTTTTAACTTTTTCCAACTGTGTGTTAACCCACGAGTCGCTCTTATCCCTTAAACAGCTATCTGCAATCCTCTTTATTTCTTTTTCAGTATTCGTCTTTTCTACTGGTGGATTTACTTTTCTTAGCACATACACTACAAAATAAAACACAGAAACTATAACAGCACTTATTAATACAAAAATCATAATATTTCGAACCATATTGTTAGACTCTGTTCCATCCGGATTTTGAGTATTGGCATTATCTACTAATCCTTTTGCACCCTTTGCTGCATTTTCTGCAAGATTTTTAGTATTTGCAGCAACACTTGACGCAACTTCTATAAATGGCGTAGCTTGCAGCATATATAAGAGGAAAATAATACCAATAACTACCGATATACCATAAATCAAAGAACGATAGTACAGTAAACGTTCATTATGAAAAAACGGCTTTGATGTCGAGGTAGTATCTTCTATGGTTGACGCTGCACTTAATAATTTTTTATTTTCATCATTAAGTTCATCTACTTTTTTTTGGATGCTATCTACATATTTGGACTGTTCTATAAACATTCCCTTTAACTCTTTTGTTATATTTAAATACTCCTCATTTAAATCTTCTAGTTGTTTTTGCGTATTTACAAAAGCATTATTATTTGAAAAGTTATTAATACAATCAACCGAATTTAAATCATTTCTTGTTAAACTACAACTAAATACCGGTATTTTAAACTCTACAAAGTCTCTTATATAATTTTTCGTATATTCGTCGTATTTCTTGTTTAAATTATTAAGATAATTTGAATAATATTTTATTATTTCTGCCATATCTATAATATGTGATATCTATAATATCATAATAAAATATTATTTTATAAAAACAAATGTCAAAATCATAAACATAAACATATAATATGATACAAAAATGGAAAATAGTTACAAGGAAAAATAATTATAACCAGAATATAATCTACACTACTCTACTCTACTGAGCCGTCACTTATAACATTGTTTGTGTACAATACCTGTAGTAATTTGAAATAATTGATGTTTTGCTTGGTCGTTCTATGCGGCAAATGTCCCCCGGTCTCATTCCAATTGCTTGTGCAACCGGATCAAATCGAGAAATATCAGGTAATTTTTTTACATCTAAAATATTGTATCTTTTAATCATCTCTTTCTTTTCATCCTCGGTTAGAATAACATGCTTGGGGACATATTGATGTTCTAGAATGTTAAACTGTAATCTTTCTAAACTAAATAGTATAATAAATATTTTATGTCTATCCCAAAATTCATTTAATATATTCATTAAGGTTTGATTCATATCCTGTTTTATTATTATTATAAGTGTATCGGTTTTTTTATCCAACACATTTTCTATATTGAACAAATCGTCTACGTAGTCTTGTATATTTTCGACTCGCAGCGTCTTCCCTAAATGAAACTTTACATATACACTTTTTTGTTTGAATGGTCCTTCGTTGGTTGTCAAAATCATATCCAACTGCTTTGGAACATCTTTATTTGTATACATTGCGTGAACTTCGCTCACTCCAAAATCCTCATATTCTGATGTATCGTATTTTTGTTCTCTTAATAATTCGAGAACTGTTTTTCTTGATTTGTGAATCATGGTTATTAAACCACTCGATGTTTTTTGTTGTTGTGCTGAAGACATTTGGTTACTTATTCTTTTTCGCTGTTATTTCTTTCTTATATTTATATTACAAAACAATAATTTTAATTCAATTTTATTATTGTTTTATTATATTCGTAATTCGTTATTTCGTTATTTCGTTATTGTCGTTATTGTCGTTATTTCGTTATTTTATTGAGGTTGTTGACCAAGATTAACCATTACTGTTTTTTTACCTTGTCCTTCACCTTTATCGCCTTCTTTGGGGATTTCCGGAGTAACAGCTAAGACTCCTTGCATCGCTGGCTGCACAGGCGCTGGTCCTCCCTGTATTCCCACAGGCATTACTGCTTGTAACGGATTAGAAGGGACTACAACACCCGTCGGTGAACCAGTTAAAACAACCGGAGAACCATCAGGGCTCATAATGGATGAATATTGCGGCGACGACGGCGTATATTGTGCAAAATTGGCAACTGTTCCAAACCGCAAGGGTTGTTGTTGTTGTTGGTATTGCGCTGCCGCCATCGGCGAACTTCCATAAACAGGACTGGATGCAGTATATTCAGGAGAACCAGGAATATAAACCGGCGATAGAGCACCTTCTTCAATACCTTGTTCGGCGCGTTGTTTTGCTTCTTCCATCACTTTCTTCCGATACATTACCTTGTGAAACTCTTGCGATATATTTACATACGAGCTTAGCCAGTTATTTGGTGTCTGATTTCTAGCCAATTCATTCGCCATAATTTCATCCGGTATTTTTTCTCCATTCGGATATACCAAGTCTTTCTCCGCCCAACCAACAGGATGCGTATTTGGAAACTGCCCATATCCACCAGATGGACCATCCCATAATTCGGTAGGAGAACCGCGCTCGTCCAAAAGTAAAGACGCAAATACATACTTGTACCTCTTTGACGAACCTTCTCCTTCGGACCCTTCGATTAACTCGCGGCTTTCGAGTCTCCACCCGAGATTCTCAATATCTTTAAGCATCTTTTCTTGCGCCTTTTGGTTATCCAATAAAATAGCATTCGTATTTTCTTGTCTCTTTTCCAGCTCAGACTTTCGCTCACTCTTACTTACCAAATATCTCGCCGAACTTCTTTCTTTATTTGCTTCAATTACACTAGAAATAACATCCGTTGTTTGTGGTGTGTTATCAAACATAAGATTATGAATCGTCTTAGAATACGACATACTTTCAAGTTGGTCTATATTATCTTCTGTTATAATTCGCATCGAAACATTCATCGTCAACAACTCCTGCATCAGTAGTTTGAATGAGTACGGAATACGAATAATACTAAACGACCTACCAAATCTCGTTATTTTATCAATGTTCATATCGCTCAATAAATTTCCAGTAAACTTTATCGGACCATCCGCCATAGGGCTAACAAATAAGTCGCGCATACTATTATAAATCGCAATCGTTCCCGTCTTGTTGCATATCGCCATAAAATACTCGTCGCCACGAACCATCATAGACTCCTGTAGAAAATGACTAATACCGTGTCCTATTATCCCGTCACGTTCCATTTCACCTACACGCAACCCACCATCATTTGCTCTACCTTGCACAGTTTGGCGCGTAAGAAGCGTCCTTGGTCCTCTAGCACGATAGTTAATCTTATCTTTTACCATATGTTTCAAACGCATATAATAGGTAGGACCAACATATATATCCGACTGTATTTGTTCACCAGTCATTCCATTATATAATATTTGCGTACCACTTGAATGAAACCCTTCATTTACAAGCAACTTACCATACTGTTTTTCTTTCGGTCCCGTATTTAAAAACGCTGTACAGTCTCCAAATGCACCATATAAAGAGCACGCTTTCCCAACCAGTGTCTCAACCAACTGTCCAATCGTCATGCGCGACGGTATGGCGTGTGGATTGATAATAATATCCGGGCGTATACCATCCGACATGAAGGGCATATCTTGCTCGCGTATTAAAACACCGACGGTTCCTTTTTGCCCCGCCCTTGAAGCAAATTTGTCTCCTATACTGGGCATTCTTTCTTCGCGAATACGCACTTTTGCCAACCGCGCACCCTCTTCGCTTTCGGTAATAAACGTTTTGTCGACAAACCCAAGCTGTCCTTTTTTAGGAAATACGGATTCATCGATGGGTTTATCCGGATTATCTACATTCGTTTTCACTTTGCCGATTAATACAATTTTGTCATTTAATTCGGTATTTTCTTTTATCATACCATACATGTCGAGGTGATTATACTCGTATCCCGGCTTTAATCCGATTACATTTTTCTCGCTTTCGATATTTACAATATGCGAGTCAACACCAACACCTTTGTTTTTGCTTGACTCTTCGCGTGTTTCATAACTGTTGAAATACGTTGTTCGAAACATTCCGCGTTTTACCGAACCTTCGTTGAATAAAATGGAGTCCTCTACGTTGTAGCCCGAATAGCACATGATTGCTACAATTACATTTTCACCACACGGATGCTCTTCATTATTTATGTGTTTTAAGTAGCGACTTTTAACCAATGGTATTTGTCCATAGTTTAACATCACTCCCATCTTGTCGATGCGCGAAAAGAAGTTTGTACTATATAAAGAAACCGCTTGTTTTGCTTGTCCACACGCAAATGCATTCCTCGGCAAGGGATTATTTTCCGGAAACACAATTTGATTCCCCATAAATCCGTATAATATAGACGGATGAATTTCAATATGCGTGTATGGTTTATCGCGCGCAGTATACGACAATGTAATTAAGAGCGACTCTTCTTCCGCCGTATCTACATATTCAATAACGGACGGTGTCTTGCTTCGCTGAATATTCAAAATTGTATCTACGCCATATAGCATCATCGGCGTATATATTCTCGGCGAATCCATCGTATACCCTTCTACTAGTTTTTCATTCATACTAACCACCAGACTTTTCCAGGTGAAGTTGCCGCTCTGTAAAGCCGACAATATTTCTTTCCTTTCAAAAGCATATCGCATATCGATTGTATCATAATATAGTAAAGGTCTGCATAACCTACCACCATCCGTAAAAATGTACATCTCGTTGTTTTGTATTTCCCAATGCGAACTTATAAACGGCGATATTAGCCCAAATCTTCTATACGTTTTTATTTGTATATTTACCTCGTCGGGATTCGACAACACACCGACCCATGCCCCATTTATAAACACTTTCGTAGCACTAAACAAGTATTTTCTAGGGCACTCCTCTAATAGTTTCATGCCTATTATATCTCGCATCCATTTTATCATCGGTTGTCCGGAGAATCCGGTGGTAATGTGGCACATTAGTGTCATGTTTTTGTGTAACCCGCAATTTGCACCATCCGGTGTATCTACAGGGTCGATTATACCCCACTGTGAACTATGCAATAGACGCGGTTTAATCGACTTTGAAGACGAGTCCATCGGCAAATTTATTTTACGGAATCCCGAAATAAACGAATTATATGAAAGTCGGTTGGCATCCTGGACAACGCCGATTTTTTTGGTATGTTCTACGGAACCCCAGTTCCCTTTGAATGCCTTTTTAAACCCTGACTCTACGACGCGGTCTTGAAAAATCTCATTTTTATTTAGCAAAATGAGTGAAGGAAATGTGCTTACGGCGTTGTATCTGGATGCGTTACCATAGTACTCGCGGTCAATTGCTAGACGAATATTTGCTTGTTGAAGAGAATAGTATTCTTTAAATAAGTCGTATAAAAGACGACCAGGCGAGTCGACACGTTTAAACTTGAAGTTATCACGGTCGGTCGGTTTTTCGACTTTTGTATATACTAGCAGTAGCTTATAAACAATGTATCCTAAATAGTAGGCTTTATTTATATAGTTTAGTTCCCCCAGTTGAGGCAAAAAATAGTTCATTAAAATGTCGTGTACATGGGAAACCGTTTTTGACTTTGTAAAAGTAGATATAAATTTTAGCGCCACCTCTTGTGTGAAAATTCTGCTTGCATCGTGAATGGACGGAATAAAAAGGTCTATCATACTTTCGTTTTTGTCCAAGTCTAATAAACAATGCTCTATAATGTCTTTATCCGACAAAACACCCAACGCCCTCATGACAATAAAAAGGGGAATAGGTTTACGAACATTCGGAATTAGAACTACGATTTGTCCATTCGTGTATCGCGCACCTGGTGCAATGACTCGCACGGACATGGTTCGCTCTGGTTTCGATGCGTCTTCGGATACTGTGCGTATATCGGCGGAGTGACTATATAGCTCACCTTCGTCATCATACTCCCTAATATAAAGCATATTATCTGCAAATTTTTCCTGCGAAATAATGAATTTTTCTTTCCCGTCGATAATAAAATATCCGCCATAGTCATTGCGACACTCGCCCATATTGAACCGAACCGAAGGATTAAGACCATTTAAAATACATAACTCCGATTGAAGCATAATTGGAAACCTGCCTAGAAATATTTTTTCTAATACCGCCGTTTCAACTATTACATTATTTTCGGAGTCGCGCATTATAAAATCAACCTCTATATCATAATGAATGGTGGTTCCATATGTCATATTCCTCAATCTCGCTTCGTTCGGATACATAAAATGAGACCTTTTTACTAAACCATTATTTTCGTCATCATATATAACAGGTTTTCCGTAATATATTCTATTACCCCTTTTTCCTCCAATAAATAGTTCGCATCTTAACTTGAAAATATTTTTGGAGACGTCTTCTTCTTTTTGCAGAACGATTGGGTTTTTTTCTTTGAGGATTCTTTTTATTCCAGTTGTCATAAAGTCATTATAAGATTCTAAATGATGCTGAACTAAAATATTTGGATTGTCGTCAAAATATTTATCTATTATCTGCCATGCTAACTCTTGATTCATTCCTGAAGCTTAAATTATAATATTATATATTATATTAT
>Ga0255098_1000157_pt1 | contig 21199 bp, 18 predicted proteins | sample Colum_Atlam_RepC_2_FD_188440 | JGI IMG/M metagenome (GOLD analysis project Ga0255098, IMG submission 188440) | Freshwater microbial communities from Columbia River, Oregon, United States - Colum_Atlam_RepC_8d | ecosystem: Environmental > Aquatic > Freshwater > River | place: USA: Oregon... | reverse complement strand
AAGATTACCGGTTCATGGGCAAGTTACCTATCTATTTACGACTCCTCTTGGCAGCGAAATACCAGCTAAATTCAAGTTTACCAATAAAAGTTCAGGTAAAATTAAAATAGAGATCTCGAATGAAAATTTCGATATGAGTATCCAAACTGAAAAAACAAAACCTGCAATTCAAATAAATTCAAAAACCGGGCTAATTCCCGCGAAAAATGTTTTTTATTGGGTGAGTTTAGATTCTCAACATCAAGCCATAAAATTCGGAATTGGAGAGGCTAGACCGGAAACAGTAAAATTCGCCTATAATTTATTAACGGATTCTCCCAATCTACAAGAACCAGAATCATATAAGAAATTTTTTGAATCATTGTCGACAATTAAAAATACTTCCAATATTAATCCAATAAAACTTTTGAGAGATCCCATTATCAATCCAGTGCCTCTAAAAATAAAAAGAATTGATGAGCTCACAATGAGTGATATAGCTGAATGTAAATATATGCCAAATGCATTTTTAACCAATACAAATCAACAGCTATTCAACTGTATTTCGGGTAAAAATTTCGTATTAGATGATGATTATTTCCCTGATTTTTCAAAAGCGATCCAGCATAGTATTGTAACAGAGGGCTGTTGGTGCTATAAAAAATTACAAGAAAAGAGCACTGAATTTAACCCTGATAAACCGAACTTATACGAGACTTATTTGAGAATAACGCTTGGACGCAATAGTGGGGAATCACCGGGAATACCTTATGTTATGGAAATTTGGCCATCTAGTCATTACTCTCCTGTGCATAGTCACGCTGATTCAAATGCAGTTATTCGGGTATTACATGGGTCTATCAATGCTAAATTATATCCATTTTTAGGTGAAGGCACTGATATTGAGCCTTTTGCTGAAGCAGATTTTGATAAAGATGAAATAACTTGGTTGAGTCCACAACTAAACCAAATCCATCAATTAAGAAATAATACAGACGATGTATGCATAACCATCCAATGCTATATGTATGATGCAAATAATGAAAAGCATTATGACTATTTTGATTATCTCGATGATAATAAAAAGATTGTCCAATATGAACCAGATTCTGATATGGATTTTGCGAAATTCAAAGAAATAATAAGAACTGAATGGAATAATATATCAAAATACCGCGATTGAATCTATAACAGTTTGTTCCAATCCACAAAACTCGAATAAATATTTTTTTAATGCGGCATAAATTTCTGTTTTTTTCATTGTAATGTTTTGGCTATTTTTATTTTTGTTTTCAGTGTGTTCTTGAACACTTTTATTTATAATGTTTTGGCTATTTTTAGTTGTGTTTTCAATATATTCTTGAACACTTTTTTCTTTTTGATATTGCCGTTCTCTCTTATTATTCCCCTTTTTTAAAAAATAGTTCGATAAAAATTTCATTTTTTCATCTATTTTTTGAATCATCGCTGTATAATTGTAAAAAGTTGGCTGTTTACCCTCATATTTTTGTTTTAATTCTTCAATATATTTTTTTGCATTTTCTAGTTCTTTCAAATATTCTTCTAACGTTAAAGTTAATAAAAATCTAAATAATGGTTTTTCAACTTGTATTCTCTTATTACTTACATAATCATCCTCTTTTTTGATTCCTAAGCCTTCTACAAACCTTGCCTTCAATCTTGTTTTTACAATATTGTTCACACTTAAAAATAAGTTCAATTCAGACATATAAAGAATAAATAAGGGATTAACAAATATTTTTCTTTCACGTCTATAAAGTTTTTGTTCATTCTTTTCAAGTATTTGTCTATTGATTTGAATGTCCAATTTTTGCTTTAATGGAAAAATACGCTCCATTAATAAATTTGATGAAGCCTCCCCAGGATTTTTCAAACAGGCTCCTGGTAATCTTACTACTTCGCAATTTACCAATTGTTGTTCATTAAATTGTTCTTCTGTTGATGGCATTAAAAATTTAATTAAATGTTCTGCTGAATTATGATGAGCAACTAATACTAATTGAATACCATTATAGTCATTTTCTAAATTGATTCCGTGTTTTTTTATATATTCAGCTAATATTTTGTTAAATAATCCAATAAATTGATTCATATCACCTACTCTTCTTTTATGCTCCCAAATTCTTTTTATTGGAGTTTTTTTGCCACTATTACTAAATGGGTCTCCATCTTTTTTAAAAATAATTGGAGATAAATAAAAAAGTTTATCCCATTCTTCACATTCACCAATACTTTCAATGTCTGGTAATAATTTAAAATCCTGATTCTCCTTATTAAGTGTATCAGCTTTAATTCTTTCAATATTAGTTTTAAGATTTTCAATAAATTTACCCCATGCTATTCTTGTTTTTTCTATACTTGCCGGAAAATTATCTTTATTAATAGCGATAGTGATTCCAAATTTACTTGTACCTGGTAATGATACTTCATTCAACCAAGGTAATACTATTATTTTTCCATTATTCGCCTTATAATCCTTTAAATATTTTAGCCAACTTAAAAAAATAGTCTGATGTGTTCTTGTTAACTCAGAACAACAAAAAATAATTAGTGGTTTTTTTCCATTCTGCGATTGTTCATCAATTCTAAAATTACCAAAATAATCACAGACTTGTAAACATTGCTGAACTCCTACATAACTTATTCCTGAATTTGCAGCATGTTTAGTTTTTTCCATTTGCCCTTTTTCAAATACTTTTTCAATTGTATTTGCGCAACTAACAGCATGCCTTTGAAAATAAATATTTTTTATGTGTCCAAAAATATCTGAATCTGTTGTTCCATTATTTCCACTACTTCCATTACTTCCATTACTTCCACTATTTTTAGAACCTTCATTCCTTTTAAAAAAGCTAAAAATTCCTTTACTTTTTTTATTGTTTTTTATATTTCTTCTGTTACTATTTGAAATACTATTATTAGGTTGAATTAATTTACTTCTATCTTCTTCTTTAGATTTGCCAATCGACCACCAATTTCCCATATTTTAATAAAATATTATTATTTTCAAATTAATCACCTCTATATCCTTTCGGTCCCTTATCACCTTGTTCTCCTCTATGACCTGGTAAACCTTTCTCACCTGGTTCTCCCTGTAATCCCGGCTCTCCCATTGGTCCACTATCACCAGTCGCGCCTTTATCTCCACGCTCGCCTTTATCTCCTCTTGGACCCTTATCACCCGGAATGCCCTTCTCTCCAATAACCCCCTTCTCTCCCTGTTCACCACGATTTCCACGCTCGCCTTGTTTGCCCTGTAAACCTCTCTCTCCTTGTTCTCCTCTTTCACCCTTATCACCCTTATCTCCACGAATTCCTTTATCACCAGGCAACCCCCTCTCTCCTGGAATACCAGTGGCTCCTCTTTCTCCAATTTCTCCCGGGCTTCCTGAATCACCTGGCTCTCCAGCCTCTCCTTGCATTCCCATCTCTCCTTTATCGCCCTTGTCGCCCATGGGTCCAGTTTCTCCTTTATCCCCCTTATCACCCTTATCACCTGGTATTCCAATTTCACCAGGTTCGCCTTTATTTCCGGGTTCTCCAATTGCACCCTTATCTCCAGGAGGTCCACGGTGTCCCATATAACCTTTCTCGCCTCTTTCGCCCTGTTCTCCGCGAACACCTTTATCACCTCGTGGTCCTTTATCTCCCAAAGTTCCGGGAAATCCTTTGTCTCCTTTATCACCTTTTTCACCTTTGTCGCCTTTATCTCCTTTCTCTCCGGGGCTTCCTTTCTCACCTTTTTCACCTACAGGACCTGTTGCCCCCCTTTCACCTCTTTCCCCCTTATCTCCCGGTTCTCCAGGGATACCTTTATCTCCCATTTCTCCTTGCAAACCAGTATCACCAGGTCTTCCTGGTTCTCCTGGAAGTCCTGGCTCACCGGGCTCTCCCGATCTTCCAGGTTCTCCAGGCTCACCTTTTTCACCGGCATCTCCTGGAATACCCATATATCCTTGTTCTCCTTGCTCACCTTGTTCTCCACGATCTCCTGGCAAACCTTTTTCTCCTCTTTCACCCTTATCTCCCTGTGCTCCTCTAGCCCCTGGTGCCCCCTTCACACCCATCAGACCCTTCTTTCCTGGCTCTCCTGGGATTCCAATGCTACCTGCCATTCCTTTTTCACCTTTGTCACCTCTTTCTCCTTTATCACCAGGTGGTCCAACTTCACCCTTGTCTCCTTTATCACCCCTCTGACCTTTATCACCCTTATCGCCCTGTGGTCCAACTTCTCCTTTTTCTCCTTTATCGCCCTGAATTCCCTGAATTCCGGGAAGCCCTTGCTCGCCCTGGAAGCCTTTTTCTCCTGGTTCCCCCCGATCTCCTCGTTCACCCTTATCTCCTTGAATACCAGGTAGACCAATCTCGCCTTTATCTCCTTTATCACCTCTATCTCCGATAGGTCCAGGCGGTCCTTTTACACCTTTCTCTCCTCTAATTTCACCTGGAGGTCCCTGTGCTCCAATGGCTCCAGGTGCACCCATTCGCCCTGGTGGTCCAGGTTCACCAGGTTTTCCAGGTGGTCCAGGTTCGCCTTTTGGTGCAGATTCACATAAATTATAAAGAATTCTTATATCTCCTCTCATTTTACCAACTTCAGTTTTTAAATTATCTATTTCCTCATTTATTTTAAGGATAAATTGTAATATTTGCCTCTCATTTATACTATTCATTGATTAGTTTTTATAATTATTTTATTTTTAAATTTATTCCTCGTCAGAGAAATAATTGCTGAATTTCTGTAATTGTTTAACTCTCATTTCGAGAGTCATATTTTCATCATCTTCTTCGTCAATATCTTCTGGTTCTTCAATTTCTTCATCTTCTTGTTCATTGTCATCTTCTTCCTGTTCTGGCAATTCTGATTCATTGTCCTCATTGTCGCTCACTTTTCGAAAACCACATCTTTGACTATCAGATTTCACTACAATGTCATCCATATCATTTTCTACTTTGTAAAACAAACGGATTGTTTGCATGGCGTTTTTAGCCTCATTGAAATATCCGGTTACTTTGCAGAAATATATTTCGTCCAATTTGCATTCAAATGTAATTATCTGCTTTTTGGAGTTTGATTCAGTAATTTTGAGTTCACCTTCATGAACCAAACCGTCAGTTCCTGATATTTCATATCGAATGGAAACCGGTTTTCTGGTAAAATTGGGCTGAAAATGCAACATTTGAACAAATGTTCCATTTAAATTAAAATACGTCCTCAAGAATGTGCTATAATTTAAGAGTCTGCTATTCTGCATTTTTTAGATTAATGAGAATCAATATTATTTTTAATCAATTTTTACGCTGACATTCTCCAGCGGTTCTCACACACTAAGCAACGAATAAATTTCGTCATGGGTTCATCAATTGACCGAGTTTGAAGCTCATAGTATGTGCATTTTCTTTGTTTGCATTTTGAACACTTAAATTCATCGGTGGCTGCCTCTGGTTTCTTGAGATATAAGAATTCATCCTGGGCTTTCTGCTTGTCTTGAAGGGCTTTCCAATGATCCGGAAATAGTTTTTGGGGGGTTAGATCAGGAATTTCTTCAATTGGAATGCTACCATCCAGTATTTTTTCTAATAGATATGTATTTTTGATACAACATTTCGGGTCAATATTTGTGAAGATATGGATGTTTTTGTTCATATACATTTTATAGAAAGGATCAGATATTGTCATTCCTTTTTTCTCAATATCTTTCAGACACCAATTATATATCGCATTTTCCAATTTTTCAGATACTTCCCTATTTTTGAAAATAGTATCATATTTCAACACTATTTTTTCTCGAAAATCAGAATGAACCATTTTGTTTAATATATACTCTAAAAGAAAGAGATGATTTTAAATTCACATTTTTACAGGGGAACTCAGGTTCCCCCTGTCACCCCCTCCTGAATTTAAAAAAATGGTCATCGTAAGCAAACATAATTTTTATAATACATTAAAAAAATCATTAACATCCATCTTCTTGAGCAACCCTAGTGCGCAACCTAATTTCCACTTTAGGGTCTGAATTAGGAGATCTAGAATTTTTATATCATTGAATCTTAAAGATTAAACCCAAGTTCCCCTGTCAGAAAAATGTGATACATTAAAGGAGGAGGTGTCAGGGGGAACCTGGGTTCTGTCAAAATGACCATGTCATTTTGACTTAATGGATAGAAAAACTCCTTGAGCTTTTCTATCTTCCCCTGCTAAAAAATTGTATACATTAAAGGAGGGGGTGTCAGGGGGAACCTAGGTTCCCCTGCTAAAAAGTGAATTTAAAATCATCTCAATCTTATGTTAATAAACATGGAAGAAAAATATAAATATTATTTGAGCCATATTGGGTCAAAAAATGCAGAAATCCAACAAAATTTCGATTTCAGTATCCCAATCGCCCAATTCGAGGAAATTCTAAAAGAATTCACTGAAAAATTCCCTACAATTTCCGCCGTAAAAAATGGGCATAAATTATATGGAATCCACAACAAATACTTTAAAATATTCCAAGATGGAAGCTGTTATGGGTATGTTATTTCCAGTAATACTCTAGAAAAACTAGATGAGTGCTGGGAGTTTTCACAAAAAACTCAGCAAATATTGAATGATGATTTTGCCGGATTTAAGACATATTGGGTCGAAGAATTATATGAAGATATTGTCTTCAAATGCTCAGAGGAAATACAAATTATTTTCTCTAAAATGACTGATATACCACGAAAATACTGTGAATATTCTATTTATTTCGAATCAAAGAAGAGACCCCCATTTATCACAGAGCATATCCAATTTATACAATTTAAACTAAAAGAGTTGGAGCATTAGATGTTTCTTTTTCAAGTTCTATCTCAACTGGAACTTCAATTGGCTCAGATGGCTGTGGTGTTGTAACAAGAAGAGCAACTACTTCCGGCTCTTTTGGGGCTTGGGCTTGGGCTGGTGCTGGTGCTGGTGTTGGAGCCGGGGCTTCAGCAGCCGATTTCTTATTAAAACATTTTGAAATCCACTGAAAACAGCATGAAAATATACTTATAACTTCCTCTGGACGAACATTTAATTTACCACTTTCAATGCTCCTCCATCCAATTGTAATCAAAGAAACTGTTGAATCAATATTCGATTTTAGCAATGTTTTTTGTTCATCGGTAAATCCAACGCTAGCAGTTTGAACAATGTGATTCAGAATTTTTTTAAGCAATATCTTCTTCTCATTCTCTTTCATTTGTGTCTGACCTTCAATAAGTTCAAGTGTGTACTGGGCAATATCGAATAAATTATTGATAATATCATCTGCAAGAGGGTATTTCTCATTTATTTTAGACATCGTGCTACTGTAAATTAAATTAAACGCAGCTTTTGTATCTGTAACCGTTATAGAGGAAATTACTACTTTACTAATTCCATTTTTGCTAACATCGGCGCCAAAATCGATCGCCTTGCTTATTAATTTCTCCAATTCCAACCAATTATTTACTCTACTCTCCATAAAACTTTTCAAAATTGCCATTGCAGTTTTCTTCTTTTCAGCCCCACTTAACTCCGTCTTTTTTTCCATGGCTTCCATTGCAAATTGCACTAATTCAATAATTTCATCGGAGTCTATCACTCCATCATCTAAAAATCGTTCAACCATAGTTCCAAGGGCTTCAGTCTCGTAATTTGTTGCACTCATTATATTATAATTATAAAATTATTTTGTAATTTTTTTTTATCCTATATTTTTAATGATTAGAATTATTCTTTCAATAGCCATTATTATTGTAATTATCGTATTAGTTTGGCGATATTTTCTATTCAGTGATAAATCAGATAAAAAAGTTCGATTTGAAGAAAAGGTAGATAAAATTATCATCCCTAATCGAGATGAAATAAAAATAACAGAAGGATTCCAGAATCTAGATCAAAACCAAAATTCTGAAAAAGTCTATGAAAATATTAATCCCTCCAATTTTTACACCCAGGACTTCAACACACCCAATTTTACATCCAATGTCATGGACCTCCGAAAATTTTATTCATATGATAATCCAGTTGGAGGCACAGTTGATAAAGTTCCTAAAGATGATGAGTCATTTGTAAAAGATGTTAAATCAGATCCGGCGTGGCTTATGCCAAAGCAAAAAATAGGCAGTCATTTAGAACCAACCTCCAATTATTGGAATTACAAGAATGAGATGCCAATGAATGGTGGTGATTTTGGCGGATTATGTGGATATGAAGGAATGGGAGGGACTTACTCCGTTTTCAATGCAAAGGAGCCTCCACAGGACACCCCTGATATACACCATTCTGATGATCTCCGCAATGGAAAGGGCTTCCCTCAAAAACAGGAATTCCGTTATAATATGTCGAATGTGTAATCAAATATAAAATTCAGGGATGAAATACTTTACGGATTTTTTAGTATATTCCGGCTGCTCTTTTTTTAGTTTAATTTCAGCCTGAATTGGAATATTTTTCACTGGGGTAACTTCGGGGATAACAAATATGCGGTTTGTTTGAATAACTATCATTTTTACAAGTCTATACTTCTATGAGTAAAATAAAAATGAATTATTTTACTCATAATATTTATATAGTATTATATTATGAAAGATAAAAATATGAGCCTAATTACAGTGCAAAAAGGTAAAGATGGGGAACCCAATAAGAAGCGTAAATGCTTTTACTATGACAATGACCCCGAAAAACCCATTCTAGCAGCTGGTGTATTATTTGTGAAAGAAGAAAAAGGCAAAAAATATGTGCTAATGCAGAAAGTTATTAAAAAAGATCAGCAAAATGAATATTCTGATTTTGGTGGCAAAATTGATCTTGCTGATGAAACAACTGTTGAAACAATTGCCAGGGAATTAGGCGAAGAATTAAATTATGGTTTCTACGATTCCAGCAAACCAGATAAAATATATTTAGATACGAAGCAAAAATTAAAGCGCTTAATTCAGGAAAACATTATTAAAAAGATTTATCAGGAAAGAGCCAAATATTTTGTGACTATTGCCAAATTGCCGGAAAATATTAGCCTTGATTTCGATAAAATTGGGGATTTTGAAAGTTTAGACAAAATTAATCGCACAGTGGAATGGATAGACTATGATCAATTTATGAAATTATACTATGGATCTAAAAAAATTCCCAATCAGATTCACCCAAGATTGTGGGGTAGACAGGTTTTGGGTTTTTTCACTCCCAAAAAATTCGGATTCTCGAAAACAAAGTGATTGAATTATTTTTTAGATGGCTTTTTCTTTTTGCTGGAGGTTGTGCTGCTACTAGATTTCTTCTTCTTTTTGGTGGAACTCGTTCTAGCACTTGAAGATGATTTTTTCTTTTTACTAGAAGTGCTGGTAGTGGTCTTCTTCTTATCTTCTTTTCCCATGATCCAATCAAAGAAACCGCCACCACTTATTTCATTTTCTACGGACTTCTTAGCGCAGGATCCATCGCCACCAGAGTGCCAGCCAGCTTTTGCCTGATTTTTATAGCAAGGTGATAGTGGGTAATTAAATTGCTCAACGTATCCAAAAGTTGCTCCTCCTGTTTTAGAAGATTTTGATTTTGATTTCCCAGTCATTATACCAATAATAGAGAAAAAAAAATTAGTATGCTCTATATTGGGCTTGAGCAACTAAATGATTTCCACCAACATCTAAATAATATCCCGAATCGGCTTTTCCTCCACTAAATACAGGACGACAGCAATCATAATATGAACGAATAACTGGTTTCCCGGCAATTGGCGTATCTTCAACCATTACCGAATAACCTTGACCTCCTTTGTGAGTTTTTGTTGTTATTCTACGTCTTGTTCTCGCTGATTTGTTAGATTTGGCGACCTCTTCTGAAAAATAGTTTATTTTGAAATTTTCTATAAAAAGTGTTTGAGTGATTGTGTATGTTTCATATGTGTATGTAATAATAATTGTGCTCTTATTTTTTATCCTGATGCGTGCACGGTTCTCATAGTATTTTTGTCGACTGAATATTACTCGTGAAAACATTGATTTTTTTCCTGAATCGCTCCCTAGTTCGCCAAATATATTATATGTAAAGTTTCTGGCTAAAATTGGACTCAATTTTATTGACATGTTTGTTTTACTTGTTGAATATTTAATCGTATCGATGAATTTTTGAGACAATATATTCATATTTTGTATAATTAATTTTTGGGCACCTCCTTCCATATTATACTTAAAGAAAATATTATTTATAATGTCAAGACAATGGAAAACAAGAGTGATAATACGATTTTTGGTGTTGAAAACACAAATGAGCCCCTTGAGCAAAAAGCTGCACTAACTGTATTTGTAAATGCAGTGCAAGTTGCTCAAAGTCGCGGGGCTTGGAGACTAGAAGAGTCATCCATGTTATACAAAGCTATTCAAGCGTTTACAAAGACCTAGAAAAAACTAGAAAAAATGATGGTAAAAAATATAAAATTTTCTTTATAATAGCAAACACTAAGATGGATCCCAGAGATCCCAGAGATCCCAACCTTGAGTTGTTGCTTCTTTGTGCTATCAACAACGGAACCAGATGCAAATGGTTCGTCAAACATGGCATTGCCGATTTTGGCAATTTTATCGTCATTCTTCTGATCCTGTCGAAAGTAAATGCCGTAAATGCCGCAAATGGCTTCACAGTTTTTCATGACAAATTCCCTCCGGGGTCTGTCATGATGATTCAGACTCTTGACTCCTCGTCAGAAAGATATTCTCACGAGGTTCACATTGGATGACGACGACGTTGACGCCTTTTTGCGCGAACATTTTGGCGATCATTGGATGCGGATTTTCCACAAATACGAAGACACGTTCCGCGTCATTCTGCTTACATTGTTCCGCGAGGGGCTATCAGTTTCGCCCAATTACAAAGGGAGATATGCTTGCTCCACTGCAAAGTGGGTTGTCGCAAAAATTATCTTCTGGGTCATGGAGCAATACACTTGCCGACCAAAGGATGACCCTAGTGCTAGTCTTTCATCACAAATAACCGCATTCGCAATCGCAATAATGCGTGATTACCGACGCAACTTCGTTTTTAAGCTTTATCTAAAAACAATGGTTCAAGTGGAGCTGACCAATGATCCAATCTGCTTCAAACATGCCGACCAAGAATTTCGTAATATCATCATGAATCACTATTCCCATTACGAAGCTTGGCTTGAATTAATAACCAAAATTCAAAAACGAACTTATGTTCACATTAACCCAAATCCAAAAGACTGGGATTCAGAACTCATCTGTTGGCTGATGAATTTGTTTCAGAGCTATGAAATTCTCAGTCAGTATATGGAGGAGAACCCTGCCAAAAATTGATGGTAAAAGCCCGAATATTTTATAAGATTTAGGTTTCTTAGGATGCCGCCAAAATCTCAAAATCCTCGCTTTTGGGAACTCGCCAAATTTCATCCAGTTTTTCTTATAGTGATGTTTCTGATGCTGATGCATGAGCGCTTTTTTGCTCAGATTGGAGGAACACAATTTCGCATTAGTGGTTCACCCATTGTTCCACATCTTATGGCGATCATGTCAGACACCCAGGCTGTCTCTTTCTTTTCAAGAGGTCACCTCTTACGGATGTTGACTATGTATGGTGCGACGCTGCACCTTGTTCGTAAATTATGTCGTCCAAATTTTTTCATCAATGAAAAGACCATACATATATTCATGAATCAAATTCTTAGACGTGTGGTTTCTGGGATTGCATTCAAGCCAGAGGTTGTTTCATGTTTTGAAAGATGTTTCAGTTTCCTTCTGAAATATCCCGTACAACTTCCTCAAAACTCAGTTTGTGTCAGAATATCTGATGAATATATCGTTGGTAACTTAGAATCACTTAAGCAAATGCTCTCAATATGCAGCAGATTTCTTCCAGATGTGACGAAAGCAGCGATTCTTGATATTTCAAGTGCAGACCTGTCCACCGATCAAATGAAGACATACGCTAAGTTGTACATGATCATCATATTTTGCCACTTGTTTGATAGGCAAAATAGGGTATTCATTCTGCTTTGCGAATATTTTGATTTGATGATGCTGTATAAAAAAAGAAATAGGACAGATGAATGTTTAAGAGGGTTAAGGGACGATATTGAAGAAAAGTTACATCTTCAAACGGCATCGCTCGATTTTAGTGTTTACTTACACTATTTACGGCATCTATCTGCTATAGTGTTGCAACCTTGTGAACAGTCGCCGTGTCTTATTAATGACTCAATCAAGATCCTTCAAATGTTTTTTGACATGATGATAGAGTATAAGTATATTAATGCTAAAAGAAGTGATACGGACATTTTTCGTCATGAATTTTGCGCTTCTAAATTTTTTAGTTATTTTCTTCTTATAGAAGAAGGAGATAGAAAAACTCTTTTAAAGAAACTGAAGAGTGATCCAATAATAAATCCAGAGTTAAGAAACCTGAGTTTTTGCATAAGTTCACCAAACCACTCTTTTAGCAAATGGCTTTTTCCGGTTTTACAAAATGCGAGTTTAGTGAATATACCGCCCCAATTGCTGAAATATATGGAACATATCATTTTTTTAATGGAGAAAGACTCTACAAAATTGAACACAAGACTCAATCAGGCTGCCCGTCTGCTGAGTCTTGTGTTCAATTTTGTAGAGTGGTCACAATCTGACCACCCTCATCGTCACTATATCTTTGACTGGGTTTCTTTTATGAAAGAAAATGGCATAATGAAAGATCTGAATTTAGCAAGATTTCTTGAGCTGCAAAAATTTCAATCTGGGGAAGAATTGCGTGTTTTTTACATTCTTTTCTGTAAATTTCAAAAGTTTGCACATCCAAGTTTGCGGTGTTCTGAACCGACAGAACGATCATTGCTCTGTTTTTTTGACCTCATGCACATGGTTTTCTCGAATGAACCATTTTTGAGAATAATTCAGGAATTCCTGAAAATTTTTCAACTAGAAATAAAATCTTTTGAGGATAAAAACCAAACATTCAGAATAAGATTCTCTTGTGAAGTTGAATCTATCTTTTTTAAGTTTTTACAGAAAATAGTGATTGATCCTCAGCTTCAACACATGATGCAAAGTATCAGCGCTTTTCGTCTTACAAACTGTGCTAATTGTAACAAAATTCTTGACCATGACAATGATAAAGGTCTGTGTAAGACTTGTGAAGACAATTTATGGTGTAAAAAACAGGAGAGAGAAATTATGTTAAGGAAAAGATTGTTGTGGTGATATTGAACATACCAAAAATTTTTATAGAATCTCCAGCCCAAATATACATAAGTTGCACAGGAATCCACTTCTCATTCACCGGATTCTTTTTGAATTTGGCATAAATTTCCTCTTTGTCATGTTTTATAACAATAAATTCTTATAAAAATTGATGGTAAAAACCTAAAAAAATTAAAGATTTAGGTTTCTTAGGATGCCGGATTTCAGTACCGCCTTGTGCCTTGCTGGTGTTCACCCATATTTTCTTATGGTGTTATTTCTAAAGCTGAAGTGCAACCGCTTTTTGGATCAAATTGGCGGAAGCGAAAGATATTTTCACCCAATGGTGTCACCCAATGTTGCCCACATTTTTGCGCTTTTGGAAATCACATGTGACTTTCCTTTCTTTCCAAGAAGTACGCATCTGAAGATGCTGGCTTATTCAGGCGCTTCCATGCTTCTGGTTCGCAAAATTTGTAGACAAATCACCACAATATTTCAGGGGAAAGACATGAAGGTTATTTTCATGCAAAAGATTTATACTTGGATTGTGAGTCGCACTCTCCGTAAGCTCAATTGTGAGAGGATTCTTGAGAATTCTCTTACAAAAGTTACGGAATACTTTGAAGAAGAAGAAAAATTCTTCAGCATAAACATAATTCCGCCGCCATTTTTCTTACCGAATAGCTTTTGGAAAGTCTTGTCTCTCGTGTTAGTTCTTCCAGATTCAAGTTTCGAGTTAGAAAACTTATCTACAAACGGTCTTAGTGATGAACAACTTGATGCATATAACACTATCCATCTTCTATGCGCTATGCGGCGTATGTATAGGTCAGAGAACACTTCATTCATCGGGTTTTGTATATTTTATGATAAACATATAAGCACTCAATCTGCTAATGAAGGAAGGGGAGTACATGGAAGAGAAAGATTTTATCCCAGTGATCATCAGGCGTTCATGGATCTTGTAAACAAATTTTTAGACTTGTTTTTTCCAAAAGAAGAACATGGTCGCGATGATCATCAGAGATGTATTCAAATTTTTGATTTTTTTTATGAGAGAATGAGAAAAATCTCTGATTGGAATTCGATATCCTTAATATTAACTTCACAAGATCAAGATTATATTGAGGATGAACTTGCAGCATTTCCTTTTAAATTCAAAAACGAGACTTTTCATGTAAAACTGGGATTCCCACTTTTCGATGAATCTTTGAAGCCACCAGTTGAATTGAATATTAAGGTTTTTAACTTCCTAATAAAAGCAAAACAAGTTGTAGTTTCTGATACTATTTTACAAGTTTTGTCAAGTTTCAGTAATCAGAAATTTGAATCTGATGCAGAAAGTCAGCTTTACCGCCTTATGTTTATCTTTTTAAAGTTCTTGAAATTTATTCAGGCTGACACACTTGAATGCAATTTCGTATTTACATGCTTTGTTGCATTGCATTCAGGTCTTCCATTCTGGGTTTGTGATATTTATATCGATCTTCAAGGGTGGCAAGCTGAATATGGTGAAAACTTTTATGAGTTCTTCTCCGATTTTTGCGAGTTTGCCAATCCAAGGATGCACTGCATTCAAATGAGAAAAAAAAGCTTTCTGTCTTTTTTCAAGCTCATGAGAGATGTTCTCTTCGACAAACAGTTTATTTCACAGCTTTCTGAATTTCTGGAAGAGGTGAAAAAAGTGGAAGACAGACATATGGTGGTGGGTATGTGCGATTCTCGTGTTAGACGCTCAGTAATTCAGTTATTGCAAGAGTTATATCTTAAAATCGTGCCATTCAATTACTCATTTATTGGAAGTATGCTGCCATTTAAGCTAGACTTCTAAATATAGTGACTCAGACACATAGGACTTTGACTAGAAACCTCCCCAAAAATTTTTATAAAATATCCTGCCCAAATCTACATAAGTTGAACAGGAATCCATTTATCATTCACTGGATTCTTTTTGCATTTTGTATAAATTTTACACAATACTAATGATTTTTTTAAATTTACATCATATTTGAAAATCCTACTAAAAAAATATTGCTGGTGTATTTGATTTTTTACATATATAAAAAAAAATTGATGTGTTAAAAAATCAAATACTTTAATTATTTGGTTAGAAAGAAGATGTTTTCTTTTATATTTTTACCATGGTGGGTTTTTTTGCTGGGACTTGCAATTCAAAAAACTAAAAGTCCTACCAAAAAAACCCAACAAAGGAGGATCCGGAGATTCAGGGTAGTATGTCCGTATTCGCTTCCAGACGGCGTTGAACTATGGAAGCTTCGGATGCGCGAACGCTATGGTTCGCCTTATCCAGGGGCTCCAGAACAATGGTATCTGGAAGAGATTGTGGACGACGTGGTTACCGGCTTGCCTATAGAGCGAGGAAATTATTCCATACACAAAGTGATGCGGTATGGATTGAAGCCCACTGCAAGCAGAATGCAAAATAGAATATATCCAATATATTCAAATCTGTTTTACGATGACATACATTGCCATGATGTCTACAACTGTGTAGCATTCTACAAAGAAGGTTGGGAATATCTCGATTTTTCCCCATTTAGGTTTTCTGCTAATGGTTTTTATTTAAGTATGAACAAGCAACAGAAAAGACGTTTCTCGAATACCAGATGGAAAACTGAAACACTTAAGATTTACAAACCATCGCTTCCTAAAATCGAAGAATAATAAGCACCTGACGCATGGAAATATTTATAATTGAAGGAGCATTATTTGCCACAATAGTATTCTATACTAATTGAACAGGAATCCACTTCTCATTCACTGGATTCTTTTTACATTTCGCGTAAATTTCTTCCTTGTCTAGAAACCAGTTTTTAACCATAACACTGCATTCAATATTTGGTATTCCTGCATATCCGACTTTTGCCTTCTTTGAATTTGAACTATCAAACATGTAAATTTCGTAAACATCCGGAAATTCCGTTTTCTTCATTAAAAATTTAGCCTCATTTTTACCTTTTTCTGGAATATAAGAAGCAATATTTGAAGATTGTTGTACCTTCTGTTTTACTTGTGATTGTACAGCTCCCCCTTCTTGACGATTGGCAGATCCACTATTCCCCCCATTCTTTGGGCTTTCGTCATCCGGCTGTTTGTTCCGGCACTCGGGAAATATATATAATATATCATACGAAGCAGCCTCCAAGCATTTAAATACATATCCATTCACACGAAATGGCAGCTTCCCAATCAGCCCATTTTTCACGCCAATAATATCTTCATACTCATATTTATCTTTCCTTATTAATTCGAAGGGTTCCATATAGGGATCCGACACATAATCATTTGCCAAAATATTTCCGAGAATTTCACAGCGTTTTGTGTAAGATTGGACAACCATATTCGTCTTTTTATACACCAAACAGTCTCCAACATAAAAATACCATTTTTCATTTATTTTAATCGTTTCTCCTTCTAGCATTGTGTCTTGATATAAACTTACATCAAAACGCGTCTTCACAAGAAAAAATGTGGAATTTTTGCGATTAATATAGAGAGCATATGGCTTAAAATTTACATACGTCAGAAATAGCAAATATTTTGCCCCATAAGTATTCAAAACAAAAGAGTGTTCCTTTTGTTTTAATTCATTCGCGCGGTTTTTGTCTAAAAAATGGTATCTCTTATATTCAATATCGATTCCATATTGGCTAATCCGATTTGTCAATTCTTGAATATGCAGTGCATTTGTAATTTGCAGAGCCTTTTCATTCCCCAATTTTACAGGTTTCATTTCTTATTATGTTTCTTAATATTATCCAATCTTTTTTAAATCACTTTTTTTACGAAATAACACAGCACCCACCACCTTTTATTTTACGGCGCTGTAATGGCTTAGTCTCTAATGGTTTTATTGCATATTTTGAAAAAAGATTATCTTTTGTTGAACAAACGATATCAATAATTTCATCGTATAATCCGGAAATATCTTGATTCCAAAATTTCGTCCTAAATATCGCATTGTAGAGTTCCAATTCTTCAAAACTGAGCTGCGTATTCTTGCCTTGTCGCATACATTTCACTACTAATCCATTCCATATTTCACTTTTTATTGGGTTTTCAGTAATATCATTTTCTAGTGCCCAATCTCCAAAATAGATTAAATCTTCAAATGCTTCTTCAATTTTATCGTCATCTGCAATATGGTCAAAAAATCGGATCTCAACACCGTGATTGTAGTGTTTATTAAAATTCACGTCATATCCCATTTTTTCACCCTTAGTATACGCACAATCCTGATAATATTGATTATACCAGCCGTAGTCCTTCGTAACCACATCAAAATATCCAGCATCATCTTGGAGTAATTTTCCAGTTTTCATATTATCAGTATCATAAGTTCCAATCCCAATATATCGTGAAACTGCGCACCTCTGTGAACATGCGGAAAAAAGTTTAGCATATTCGCAGGGAATCGTCGAAAATTTGTCGGGACTTCCATATTTGACGAGAAAAAATGGCTCCATAAATTGGATAAGTTTGATATAATTTTTATGAATATTCAGGAATTTAACTTTGTCAGAAATTTTACCATCTTCTGATAATTGGGTTGGCAGAGTAATATTAAAATGGAGAGTTCCATTATTGAATATACCAATATTGTGAAAATTAGTGAGATAGATTGCAAATGGATGATTGTCTTTTATAAATCCAATTTCTCCATATTCTACAAATATTTTGTTTTCTAAAAAAACACTCTGCAAATTGCCAATAAAGTCCTTTTTTATTTGTTTATATTCATCTAATACTGACTTTATGTCCGTATTATAAAAATTCTGGGTTATTACTTCAATAGTATCCCCATCAAATGTAAAATTTTTTTGGAAATTATCCGCAAAATATGCGTTTTTCATCGCTAATTCCCATAGTGTTTTCCCGCAAAATTTCGGGTTTGGCTCACATAGCTTCGTATAAAGCGTTTTTGGCTGATTTGACTTGTCAGTCTTCGTAAGAGAATGGCTATTCATGAGGACTGGAAGTTCAATGGAATCTATAAAAGACTCATAAAGAAATCCGCAATTTACACGTTCTTCAATGTAGTTCTTATAATAATCTACACTATATCTCTCGCGTTTGTGAGCATTCAAAAATTTCTTCTTATCAACCTGGACTTTTCCCTCAAATTCCAAATAAAGCTCATTTTCTATCCCAATCCCCCAATATAATTCATTTTTTCCATAAAATGCTTTATACTTTGTGTGTTTATCTGAACTATTTTTCATATAATATAATATGAAAATACAAAATATTATCATTCGCAGAGAATATAAAATAAATGAATTTAGAACACCTCTTGTCCCCAATGATTGTAGAAAATGTGCCGACATTGGGATGACTGTCTATGTAGAGAAATCCGCGAAACGCTGTATTTCAGATGAAGAATATGAGAAAAATGGCTGTATTCTAATCGAAGATTTTACTGCATTAGGTCTTCCCAAGTCTACTACGCTTGTAATTGGACTCAAAGAACTAGACTACACCAATCCCAAATTATTGCCATGGTGTCATCTTTATTTTACTCATATATTTAAAAATCAGGTTGGTAGTGAGGAAATAATTGCTAAATTGGAATCAAGTGGATCAATTTTATATGATTATGAATATTTCCTTAATAAAAAACAAAAGCGAATTATAGCATTTGGATATTGGGCAGGTTTTATAGGAACTGCACTGGGGCTACTTCAATATTATTATAAGTCTATTAGTAAAGATATCAGCAATCTTAAACCATATGAAGATGCATCTATTCTTTTTGAAGAAGTTGAATACTTTATACATTTCTTCCGGAAAATAAATATTGGAATAATTGGAATAAATGGGCGCAGTGGGAGAGGCTCGAGATTTTTTCTTGAAAGACTTGGTTTATCAAATTTTCATGGATATTCAAGAGCAAGTGATAAAGACCCCCTAAAGCAGCACAATATTATCATAAATTGCATCAAATTATCCCCAGAAGACAATAATATTTTCATATCAGAGGAAACACTCCCACAATTTGATAAATTGCAGGTTATTGTAGATGTTAGTTGCGATATTAATTCAAAAAATAATCCAATCCGCTTAAACTATCAAGGAACAACATTTGAGTCCCCAGTCTATAAAATTGATGATAATCTTGATATTATTGCAATTGATAATTTACCCTCTCTTCTTCCAAAAGATAGTAGTGAAGAGTTCTCCGCCAAATTACAGAAAATAATTTGTGAGAGATGGGATCGCTATTTACCAAAATTGGGGATAATTTAAAAGATTTTTTATATTTATAATAAATAATGGCTGAAAATATCCCAGAGATCGAACATTATTATCCACTTGAGAGGATAGCATTTATTGCTTCCAAATTAGAAGTAAATAGTAATACTGTTGAACTTCTAAATAATTTCAAGGAATTTTATGATAATCTAGAGGTAAAATTTCCGGACGTGAATAATTTTAGAAAGAATGGGAGATTTATGGGCAAGCATCAAAAACCAAATACATGGAGGAGGAAGAGTCGATTTAAGAGGAAAGACTTGGAGAAATTTTTGACAAATTCCTATGTTAAGCAGATCCCAGAGAATAATATTGAAAGAATCCGCCGAATTATTATTACAAATTTGAATAAATTAAATGAAAAGAAATTTACAATTATTGTTAAAGAATTTATTGATCAATTAGAAGGAATTATGTATTATGAATCTTATGAAATATTGAATCAAGAAATCTCTAATAAGATACATACGGATACATACTTTATAAGCTTATATGCAAAACTTGTGAAAGAGTTAATTATTAATAAGAAATGGCAGAAAAAGATATTCAATATTGTCAATAATAAAGAGGGACAATATTACTATTCATTGAACAGAATGATTCAAAAAGATGATGAGGAATATTTTGGACCATTTGACTCAACTGAGGAAGCCATGGAAGATGCAATGGAAAGTCATAATTATCGACTATCATTTTGCACTTTCTTAGAAGATAATTTTAAAAATCGGATAACTTATCAGCAAGAAATTTATAATTCAGAGGATAATTTTGAGATGAATATTTATTCAAAGAATCGATATAATAACTTTTTGAAATTTCTATTTTCAACATTTGAGAATGGAATTTTTAATGAAAAAGTACTTCATCATATTTTGCTCCAATTACTCGCTACCAGAGAAATTGAGCAATTTATTTTCCTATTTGATATAATTAATAAAAGCACTTCACATAAATTTGATAAGAATAATATTCAATTTTATGAGACTAAAATTATGGCTTTATTGCCCCAATTAAGACTAACCGCGAAGACAAAATTTAAATTACAGGAATATTTCAAAATTGAAATTAAAACATCGAATTCATTTGATTTATTAGCATCTTTAAGTTCCAATGAAAATACAGAAGAGAAAGAGTCCTCAAAAATTACTAAAGAAGTGGATAGAAATATGAACTGTATTATTTCAGAATATCCAGTAAATCAGGACTATGAAAATGTCAAGAAAATGTTTGCAAAGGTTGCAAACTATTCTGCATTCTATAATGCAATTATTCAGGAGATATTGGATGTAAATGATTCAAAACGCCAGTATCTTATAGATCTTTTGAATAAATTATGGAATGATTATGGAAAATTTGGTGAAGAATTTGAAATGTTTATTATAAAAAAACTCATGAGTGATTTTAGCAATTTGGAGAGTGATTATCCAAATTGTCGAAAGATATTCCATGAATTGATTTTGATGTGGATTGAAGCAAATTCAATGGATTCTAGTGTGATAAATGTTTTTATAAAAAAATTAGCTGACACTTGCTCAGAAGATGATGATGAAATGTATAGCATTGAGCAGTTCAATGAGAAAATAATTCAGCCTATTTGCTCTCTTCTTGTTTTAGTTTAGAAAATTCAAAGAAGAGACTTTGAATAATAATCATCCCACCATATTTTACTTAATATTTGAGTCATATTAGCACTTTTAATATTTTCTCGAATAGTGCTTTTAATTTTCTTGTAATTGTAATAAGT
>Ga0255098_1000155_pt1 | contig 21499 bp, 20 predicted proteins | sample Colum_Atlam_RepC_2_FD_188440 | JGI IMG/M metagenome (GOLD analysis project Ga0255098, IMG submission 188440) | Freshwater microbial communities from Columbia River, Oregon, United States - Colum_Atlam_RepC_8d | ecosystem: Environmental > Aquatic > Freshwater > River | place: USA: Oregon... | reverse complement strand
ACCAAATGTTAAGTAGATTTTAAGAAATGAATAACTATACTCCATTTATTAGTGTTATTTTTGAATCTTATTATAAACCGCCCTTTATATGAAATCTATATTTTCTAAAAAAATTTCAATTTCTTATATTTCTGCCATTGCAACAGTTATTATTACGTGTTTTTCAACTTTTTTTGTTTCTAGTCTTTTTTTTAAAGAAACAAACAATAAAGATTTAGACGCATCAGAAGCAACCAATTTATGTAATTATAAAGTAAAACGATTAGATGGCTACAGTTTCATCAAGCCATTAATGTTTGTTGACGAGGAATGTGAAGGAGATAATTTAGTCCAAATTAAACATGAAATAAATACTATTATTCAGAAACATAAATCAATGAGTAATGTTATTTCTGCTTCCGTTTATTTGAGAGACTATAACAATGGTGATTGGATGACGATTAATGATGATTTACAGTATGAACCAGGCTCATTGTTTAAAGTCCCAATTTTAATTGCCTACCTTAAAATGAGCGAGGATACTCCAGGGCTTTTGGATCAAGAATTATTATTTCATACTCCTTTTGATATTGGAAAAAATGTTGCATTTCAATCCAAAAACATACAGTTAGGCCAAAAATACAAAATAAGAGAATTATTAAAATATATGATAGCATATTCTGACAACAATGCAACTGCTATATTAAATAATAATTTAAAACCTGAAATTTTAACTAAATTATTTTTAGATTTAAATTTAGAAGTCCCAAATCCCAAAGCAAAGCATTATTATTTTACACCAAAGAATTATTCTTTATTCATGAGAGCTATTTATAATGCTTCATATTTATCAGATGAAAATTCTGAATTTGCAGCGGAATTATTAGGAAAATGTAATTTTAAAGAAGGCATTTTAAGTGGTCTACCAAAAGACATAAAAATAGCTCATAAATTTGGTGAATCTGGAACCGATCAAGAACGTCAGTTGCATGAATCAGCAATTGTATATCTTAAAAACAAACCCTATTTATTAACTATTATGACAAAGGGAAAAGACAACGCCTCTTTAACTAATATTATTAGTGAAATATCCACAGCAGTGTATAATAATATGCTCAATCAAGCCGAAGAAGTTTTTTAGCATTAGCTACTCCTCATTAAACATAGAAACTTACTTTCAAATTAAATACAGTTTTCATTTAATTGTATTATTTGAATAAATTCCAATTATTTATAATTTCTTTTGAATACTAAATCTGAATTGTTTTAATTGTAAAAATTTAAATTACATTGAACAATAAAAAAACCGAAATTATTTATTGTATTAACTTTAGCATAAAATCAAATTCAAACAAATAAGTCCGATAAAATATCGGACTTATTATTGTGAAAATAAATTATAAATTAGTCTAAATTTCTAGAATATTAAAGTTTTAATTAAAACTAATTAAGGATTAACTTCTCTGAATAATTTAAATTGGCACCTGTTAATTTAACAATATATACACCCGAATTCAAACTATTCAACTCCATTGAATAATTACCAGAAAAATCTACCGTTTTAACATTTACTAACCTACCGTTTACATCAAACAGTTCTACTTTTAAATCCCCAACATAATTTGAAACTGAAATATTAATTAAATCAGTTGCAGGATTTGGATAGATTTTAACGTTACTAGACAGAGAAAAATCAGTAGCTGAAAGCGTTGTATTGGTAAACAAACCTGAGAACAAACCTCTTCCGTATGTAGCTGCATAAACCGTGTAGTCATTTCTCATATCTAAATCTGTAACTTTAACATTACTCATACCATTATAAGATTGAATCCAAGTTGGAGAGGCTGTATCAAAATTATTACAATACCAAATTCCTAAATCTGTTCCAATAATAACCTCAGTAGCAAAACCTCCAACATTTTTTAGTGGATTTGGCAAAATTGCTTTAACAGGAATATCTGGAAAATTACCTTCTTTATTTAACCAAGTAACTCCACCATCTTTTGTATACCAAACATTAACTACGTTGTAGTTGTGCATCGTTACAAAAATTTCATTATTTGACGCTCCATATTCTACATCCGAAATACTTCCCACAAAAGAAGGACCAGTAATATCAGTCCATGCGCCAGTTGCATTTGCCGTAGTAACTTTTAACAGTTTTCCTAAACGAGTTCCTACCAATAGCGTTGTAGAAGCGGTCGTGTAAGGAGAAATCGCAAAAGCAGTTGGCGAAGCAGTTAATAATGTATTTGTTAATTCAGTTCTAGAAACCAATCCAGGCCCTTTTATATTTGAATATCTTCTTATTTGAAAAACACCCGCAGATGTCGTGTAATCAGAATATAAAATATCTTGATTTGAATCTAATACCATTGGCGCAATAAAAGCTCCATTATTTAAATCCGTATCATTATCAATAGCCCTAGAAGAAACTGATGAACCTGGCAATGCTCTAAGATTTATACTTTCATTATATACATAATTTGATATATAATATTTATCATTTCCTTGATCAAATAGTGTATACGCCCCATCTCCTCCTTGTGATTCAGTTGATGAATTTAAACCAGCAGAGGCATTTGAAAAATATTGTGTACCATTATCTTGTGCTCCTGCAGCAAAATATTCTCCAGTTAGCCCACTTACTGTCTGAGTTGGAGCAACACCTACACTATAAAACTGAGTAACATTTAATCCATTTACTCTAGTTTGAATTGCAGAAGTTGAACTTGAAGCTGTAGATAAACTTGACGCATAACTAACACCTCCGTCATGACCAAATATTGCCTGATTAGAATTTCCTGGTCTAAAAACCATTGCGTGCTGATCAGCATGTGTAACAGAAACTCCAGTACCATATCCAGAAGACCATTTAGAAATTGTTTGCCAAGTTGTACCACTATTGGCTGAACGATGAATATCAATACCTCCAATGTACACTATGGCGTCATTTGTAGGATCGACAGCAATTGTCAAATCATAAAATGCTTGTCCACGACAAAAATCAGTTGCGCTAGTTCCATGAATAGCTGCAGGTTCTGATAATGTTGTTACACCAGTAAAACCATTGGTTGTTAAATAAATATTTGCTTCACCATTAGTAGAATCTTCTGATAAAACATAAACTTTATTAGCATTTGTAGACGAAACTGCTATTTGAGTTCTTTTTCCAGAAGGAACTGTATGGCGCGTAGCAAAAGTTGTACCATTTGTAGATGATAAAATTCTTCCGCCCCCATCACCATAAACCAAACTATTAGTAGTTGAAACCCAAATAGTATTATCTGGGCCAATTTCAATATCATTTGGACAAGTTTTATTTCTATCAACTGTTAAAGGTAATGTTAACAAATTCCAATTGGCTCCTCCGTTAACAGATTTATACAATCCGAATGCAGGCCCTCCTAAATATGTCGCTTGATTTGCTGCACTGTAGAAAGTATCACCTACCGCAACATAAATTTCAGACACGCCACCATTATTTCTTACTTTAATATCGTTAATATGTTGTTGACCCGGAACTAAATTTCCAGTAAAAGCACCAGCAACAACAGGATTTATAGTGCCTGAAACAGTTCCTGCTAAAACAGCAGCTTCTAATAAATCTCCATCTTGCATAGAAATCATTATTGAAGGAATTGTAATAGTTGGATCATCACCACCCATTGCAACCGGTGTTCCTGCAACATTATTCATCATAATTACACCTACAGCACCTGCATTTTGAGCCGCTTTAACTTTTAAAACAAACGGACACGATCCTCTTCTGATTAAAGCAATCTTTCCATTTAAAGCCGCGGCATTTGTTAAAGTTGCACCTACTGTTGACGATTGACATGCATCATAGATTGGAGATGTAGCATCTGTTGCTAAAACCACATTTGCAGTAATAGGCGTAACAGGATTTAAACCAAAAGCAGTAGTTGGATAACATGCATAATTTCCAGCTAAATTAGCAGGACTATTTACAGTTAAATCTGCAGCAGACTGAAAAGTTGTAGAACCTGTAATTCCACCAAAAACTTTTGTCCATGTAGTTCCTCCATTTGTTGATTTCCAAACACCATCCCCATTTACATCACCACCAACATAAGACTCACCAGTTCCTAAATAAAAAATATCCGTGTTATTTGGATCATATGTTATAGCTGAAACAGATAAATTTTCAGGAACATTTACTCTTGTCCATGCTGTATTTGTTGTGATATCGTTATTTACCCACAAACCACCACTTACTCCACCAGCAAAAACTCGCTTGTAAGTTGCATCATTAGGGTCAAACATAATAGCTCTAACTCTACCTCCAACATTGGTTGGACCTCTTTCAATCCAATTGTTATTAGAAGCATCACCAGGAACTCTACCAACCGCTAAAGCTTGCTGTCTTTCTCTTTGCAATTGTTCTCTAACTTGAATTAATTTTTCAGGTGTAGGTTTACCTGTAAGTGGATCCATAGTTAATTCCCACTCCATTTCGTAATATTTCTTAGGAGGAATCCCAAGCGCCTTTCTTTCTTTCTTGGACAGTGTCAAAGATTTTTTGTAAGGGGAATTTGCTAAATTTTTAGCGTGTTTTTTTCGAGCCGACTTTGCCTGCTTTTTAGTCAAAGGCTTATTTACAGCTACAGCGGCAGATTTTTTTGATTTCGACTCACTTTTTGAATCACTTGACTGACCAAAATTCAAAGTAAAAACAAACAAAGCACTAATTAAAAAAAGTAATTTTTTTTTCATGTTTTTGGGTTAATTTTATTTTAATTAAAACAAAATTAGCTCATTGTACTAATTTTCCAAATAATTAACAATTTATTTACATATTTAACTTTTGTTTGCTTCTATCGTTTTATATAATTCTAAAGCTTTCCCATCCGTTAAAAGTGATACAAAGTGACAAATATGCATTAATCTATCGTATAAATTTTCTTTTTGAAATTGAAAACGCTCTGGCAATAATTTCAATAAAAGTGCATCGTAATTTGAAGCTGATCCGTTTTCTTTTTTATTAGTTGCCGTACAAAAACTATCCAATAAATTATTAATAATCTTATACCCCATCACTTCTTTTTGAATAACCTCTCTACTTTGGTATACATTTTTAACACTAATCTGGATAATGTCGTTCATTTGTGCTTTGTACTGGCTTTTATCCATCAATGCAAATGAAAATTCGCCTGCTAAAATAGCTTTTTCATTTTCCATAAAAACATCAACTGCATCATTGATTAAACTTCCAATGGCTAAGGCTCGCAAATAACTAATTCTATCTTCTTTCGTTAATAGTTCGTTGTATTTTTTGGTATCGATTCCGTTTTTGACTAATTTTATTAGGTATTCTAAGGCATATTCTTCTGGAATCCAACCCAAATTAATCCCATCTTCAAAATCAATTATAGTATAACATATATCATCAGCTGCTTCAACTAAATACGCTAATGGATGGCGCTCAAAACCAATATCATTTCCATGTTTATTAGCAATCAATCCTAATTCACTAGCAACCTCGCCAAAAAAAGCCTTATCGGATTGAAAAAAACCGTATTTTTTGTCACAAATTTTTTGAGTTGGCTTTTTAGGTAAACTCTCTTTTGGGTATTTCATAAAAGCGCCTAATGTAGCATACGAAATTCGTAAACCGCCTTCAATTCCTTCACGAGAAGCAGCTAAAACTGAAAAACCATTCGCATTTCCTTCAAAATCGATTAAATCTTGCCATTGCTTTTCGGTTAATTGCTCTTTGTATTGTAATCCGTTTCCAGTCTTAAAATATTCGCCAATGGCTTTTTCTCCCGAATGTCCGAAAGGTGGATTTCCAATATCGTGTGATAATGCTGCTGCGGCTACAATCGCTCCAAAATCATTAGGTTGATAGCCGTGTACTTCTTGTAAATGCGGATAGTTAGCTATAATTTGCTTTCCTACCAAACGTCCCAACGAACGCCCCACCACCGAAACTTCTAAACTATGCGTCAATCGGTTGTGTACGAAATCGGTTTTTGAAAGTGGTATAACTTGCGTTTTATCTTGCAAACTTCTAAAAGCGGCAGAAAAAATAATTCGGTCATAATCTACTTCAAAGCCCAAACGAGTGTCGTCTTGCTCTTTTCGTAACCGTTTACTAGTGTCGCCTTGTCTTTTTAAAGACAATAATTGTTCCCACTGCATCATGTGAATTCAGATTAAAGATTGCGGATTTATGATTATAAGAATTACTCTTTTTCGTTCGCCAAAAAGAAATTTCTCGATTTTTTTGGATACTGATTATAACTTTTATCGCTCGGATTCACGATTACCGACTTGATATTGATTTCGTCTCCTAACTTGAAGTTTTTTTCTGTATACTGGTAATCCAATAAATATTCGCCACAGAAATAGTTTCCGTCAGCGTCTTTTTCAATGATTCCTGTATGAACGCCTTTTTTATCTTTTGACATGATTTTCTATTTTTTTCAAATGTACGAATTGAATTGGTAATTATAAAAACAAAAAACAGCCATCAAATGACGACTGTTTTCTTTATTCTTTTTTCTTTGTTCTATTTTCTAAAATTAAGAACCACACATTTCACAATCTTCTGGACCCGCATTTTTTGCTAGTTCAATCATTGCTCTATATTCTTCTGCTGTCATTTCTGATGGTTCTTCTAAAACTGCAATAGCTTCTAGCTTTTTCACTTCAACTTGTTGCTCTTTTACTTCGATTGGAGCTGCTGCTTTATCGTTATTTAAAGTAAACTTAATGGCATCCACCGCAGATTTAGTTCTTAAATAGTACATTCCCGTTTTTAAACCTGATTTCCAAGCGTAGAAATGCATCGAAGTTAATTTTGCATAATTTGCATCTTGCATAAATAAGTTCAACGATTGCGATTGATCAATAAAATACCCTCTGTGACGGCTCATATCGATAATATCTTTCATTGACATTTCCCAAACGGTTTTGTACAATTCTTTTAAATCGGCAGGAATTCGTTCGATGTTTTGAACCGAACCATTGTGACGCATGATTTCTTGCTTCAATGTTTCGTTCCACAAACCTCTTTCAACTAAATCGTTCAATAAATGTTTGTTTACTACGATGAATTCTCCAGACAATACACGACGTGTATAAATATTTGAAGTATACGGCTCAAAAGCTTCGTTATTTCCTAAAATTTGAGATGTTGAAGCAGTTGGCATCGGAGCTACTAACAATGAGTTTCTTACTCCATTTGCTGTTACTTCTTTTCTTAAACTTGCCCAATCCCAACGACCAGAAAGTTCTTCGTCTTTGATGTTCCAAAGATTGTGTTGGAATTCTCCTTTTGAAATTGGCGAACCTTCAAAAGTTGAATAAGCTCCTTCTTCTTTAGCCATTTCCATAGAAGCGGTTACGGCTGCAAAATATAAGGTTTCAAAAATTTCTTGATTCAATTTTTTAGCTTCATCACTGGTAAAAGGCATTCTCAACAAGATAAAAGCATCTGCTAAACCTTGTACTCCTAATCCAATTGGGCGGTGACGCATATTTGAATTTTCTGCTTCAACCACTGGATAGTAATTTCTATCGATTACCTTATTTAAATTACGTGTTACACGTTTTGTTACGTTATATAACAATTCGTGATTAAACGCTCCATTTTCAACAAACATTGGCAACGAAATAGACGCCAAGTTACATACTGCAATTTCATCTGGAGAAGTATACTCCATGATTTCAGTACATAAATTAGACGAACGAATAGTTCCTAAATTCTTTTGGTTCGATTTTCTGTTCGCTGCATCTTTGTACAACATGTAAGGTGTTCCGGTCTCAATTTGAGATTCAAGAATTTTTTCCCAAAGCTCTCTTGCTCTGATTGTCTTTCTTCCTTTTCCTTGTGCTTCGTATGATAAATATAACGCTTCAAATTCATCGCCATAAACTTCGTCTAAACCTGGACATTCGTTTGGACACATTAATGTCCAAGTTGTATCTTCTTCTACGCGTTTCATGAATAAATCAGAAGTCCACATGGCGAAGAATAAATCTCTAGCACGCATTTCTTCTTTTCCTGTATTCTTTTTCAAATCTAAGAATTCGAAAATATCCGCATGCCACGTTTCTAAATAAATAGCGAAACTTCCTTTACGTTTTCCTCCTCCTTGATCTACGTAACGAGCTGTGTCGTTGAAAACACGTAACATTGGAACGATTCCGTTTGAAGTTCCATTTGTACCGCGAATGTATGAACCTGTTGCACGAACATTGTGAATTGCTAAACCAATTCCTCCCGCTGATTGCGAAATTTTTGCAGTTTGTTTTAAAGTATCGTAAATCCCATCAATACTATCATCTTTCATGGTTAACAAGAAACAAGACGACATTTGAGGTTTTGGAGTTCCTGCGTTGAATAATGTTGGAGTAGCATGTGTAAAGAACTTTTTCGACATTAATTCGTACGTTTCTATTACAGATTCCAAATCATTTAAGTGAATTCCAACTGCCACACGCATTAACATTTGTTGTGGACGTTCTACAATTTTTCCGTTGATTCTTAACAAATACGAGCGTTCTAAGGTTTTGAAACCAAAGTAATCGTAGTTAAAATCACGGTTATATATAATGTGCGAATTTAAAAATTCTGCATTTTCTTTGATTACTTCATATACCTCATCAGAAAGCAAAGGAGCTGCCTGATTGGTTCTTGTATTTACATAATGATACATTTCACTCATCGTTTCCGAGAATGATTTGTTGGTATTTTTGTGTAGATTAGAAATTGCAATACGAGCCGCTAGTTGGGCATAATCTGGGTGTGTAACCGTCATGGAAGCTGCGGTTTCTGCTGCTAAATTATCTAATTCTGAAGTGGTAACACCGTCATATAATCCTTCAATTACACGCATTGCCACTTTAACAGCGTCTACCATGTCATTTAATCCATAACATAGTTTTTTAATTCTATCGGTGATTTTGTCAAACATTACTGGCTCCTTATGGCCATCTCTTTTTACTACATACATAAGCTTTTAAGTATTTGAAAACAGACAATCCCTTCTCTGCTTTCGGTTAATATTTATTGAACTAAAGCGCGAGTCTCCCGACATTTTATAGCGCTCTATATTTTTATTTGTTTTTAGAAATCAGCGTCGAAGCTAATTTTGCTTGATTCTGAATCTGAATTCATTACTCCTGCTTTTTGGTATTCCCCTACTCTCTTTTCAAAGAAATTTGTTTTTCCTTGTAAGGATATCATATCCATAAAATCGAATGGGTTTGACGAATTATAGACTCTATCACAACCTAATTCTACTAATAATCTATCGGTTACAAACTCTAAATATTGCGTCATTAAAGTGGCATTCATTCCAATTAAACTAACTGGCAATGATTCTGTAATGAATTGACGTTCTATATTTAAAGCATCTACTATAATTTCTGTGATTCTTTCTTTAGGCACTTTATTTATAATGTGATGTGTGTGTAAATGCACAGCAAAATCACAATGCATTCCTTCGTCACGAGAAATTAATTCATTTGAAAAGGTTAATCCTGGCATTAAACCACGTTTTTTCAACCAATAAATCGAACAAAACGAACCTGAGAAGAAAATCCCTTCTACGGCTGCAAATGCGATTAATCGTTCTGCAAAAGAATCAGACTCAATCCATTTAAGTGCCCATTGTGCTTTCTCTTTAATAGCTGGAAAAGTTTCAATAGCATGAAATAATTTATTTTTCTCAACCTCATCTTTCACATACGTATCTATCAATAAAGAATAGGTTTCGCTATGAATATTTTCCATCATGATCTGAAATCCGTAGAAAAATTTAGCCTCTGGATACTGCACTTCGTTAACAAAGTTTTCAGCTAAATTTTCATTTACAATTCCGTCTGAAGCAGCAAAAAAAGCAAGAATATGCTTAATGAAATATTTTTCATCGTCACTTAATTTATTATTCCAATCATTTAAATCGGTATGTAAATCTATTTCTTCTGCTGTCCAAATACACGCTTCTTGTTTTTTGTACCATTCCCAGATATCTTGATGTTTGATAGGAAAGACTACAAATCGATCTTTGTTTTCTAGCAAAATAGGTTCCACTACAGCCATAGCTATTTGATTTTAAAAATGTTAATGATTGGTTAATTTGACTTATTTGGGGATTACAAAGTTTGTCATTTGAAACGAGAAAAGAAAGGCAAACTTATTCACAATTAGAGCAAGTTTTTAACAAACTGGTTTTTTGTCAGTAAAATAATATAGGTTTTTAATCTATTGAATATCAACAAGTTAAAAGCTAATGAAACAAGTGTTAAAACCTTGTAAGCGATTGAAAAATCAACTGCTCACAACGATTTTTATATCTTAAAAAAAGGATTATTTTTTTAACTCTTTTGCCACTTTATCTAATTCGTCAAACCATTGTTGTCCGAATTTTCTAATTAATGCTTCTTTGACAAATTGATATACAGGAACTCCCAATTCTTGTCCTAAAGCACAGGCGTCTGAACAAATATGCCATTTATGATAATTGACTGCTGAAAAATCAGAATATTCTTTTATACGAATAGGATATAAATGACAAGAAACTGGTTTTTTCCAATCTACAATGCCTTGATTATAAGCCTGCTCAATTCCGCAAAGTGCTGTTTTTCCATCAAAAATTACATAAGCACAATCTTTTCCGTCGATAAGTGGCGTTTCTAATTCTCCGAAATCAGACACTACATGGGTTCCTTGTTCTTCAATGGCTTTAACACCTTCTGGACGAAGAAAGGGTTTTACTTTTGGAAAAATTTCAGCTAAAATTTTGGTTTCTTCTTCATCTAAAGGAGCACCCGCATCGCCATCCACACAACAAGCACCTTGACAAGCTGACAAATTGCAAACGAATTCTTTTTCTAAGATTTCTTCGGAAACGATGGTTTTATTTAACTGAAACATATGGTAATTTATTTAAAGTGCAAAGATACGATTTTGAATTCAGAATTTAGAAATAAGAATTTAGAAGTTTGGAACACAGATTTTAGAAATTTGAGAAATAGCAATAATTTTTTACAGAGCTACACCGAGACGTTTTACTCTTTATTGCGTCTCAGCGACTTTGCGAGCTACTTTTCATATTGCTACGTTTAATTTAAATTGCACGCAAAGAGGCTAAGTCGCAGAGATTTCTTTTATTTCATTTAATCTGCATTCCTTTTTGAACTTATCCTTGATTTTTGCCTTTGCAATTGATAATGTATCGTTAAATTAAAAACGTTCTAAACTCAATATCCTTATATTTGCACAAATATTCAGCGTTTTATGGAATTAGGAATCAATTGGAAAGACATTTTTACCATCAGCATGATTTTATTTGCTGTGATTGATATTGTGGGAAGTATTCCAATTATTGTAGATTTGCGCAGTAAAATGGGGCATATTCAATCAGAGAAAGCTACGATTGTTGCTGCTGTAATTATGATTGCCTTTTTATTTGTAGGAGAAGAGATTTTGAAATTAATAGGTATTGATGCCAATTCGTTTGCGGTTGCAGGTTCGTTTGTTTTATTTTTCCTTGCTTTAGAAATGATTTTAGGGATACGATTATACAAAGAAGATAATCCAAGTACCGCCTCAATTGTTCCTATTGCGTTTCCTTTGATTGCTGGAGCAGGAACGATGACAACAATATTATCTTTGCGTGCTGCTTATGACAAAATAAACATTATTATTGCAATTGTTATTAATGTAATTGTAGTTTATGGTGTTTTGAAATCGTCTGGAAAAATTGAGCGCTTGTTAGGTGTTAATGGATTGGGTGTTATTCGTAAAATATTTGGCGTAATTTTATTGGCGATTGCCGTAAAACTATTTGCCGCCAACGTTAAAGGATTGTTTATTTAGAAATACATAGAAATGAAAATATTTACTTATATGGCGGTTGCCATAGCTTTAGCTCTAATTGTTTTTAATCTTTTTCAAATTGATTACAGCAATCCGTTTGAAGGAAATAGTACTATTGCCATCATTGGCGTTGTAGCTGGAATTTGCGCTATCTTATTATTGGTATTATTGCGCTTTTCAAAAATGATTGAAGAGAAAACAAGACAATAATGTTCGACGTTTTAATTATTGGCGCTGGAGTTTCAGGCGTTTCGTGTGCTTTGATTTTGGGTTCAGCCCAAAACAAACCATTTGCAATGGATAAAAAAATTGCGATTGTGGCACACCAAAAAGCGTCATCGTTACAAAATGCCATTTTTAATAATGCTTACGGAATTCCCGTTGGGAAATTAGGAAGTGAATTATTAGAAGAAAGCTTAGAACATTTGACCAACTCTTATCCACATGTTCAACAAATTCATGGTGAAAAAGTAGTTTCAATTTCTGGTGAAGCTGGAAATTTCGTAGTTACCACCAACAAATCTTCGCTTCAAGCTAAAATTGTAGTGATTGCGATTGGTTCTGGAAATCCTTTTACAATTGAAGGCTTGGAATCGTTTGTAATGCCACATAAAAAAGCCGCTCCTGAAAAAAACAGAATCCAATTAAAAAATAACGACCACTTAGTTACAGAAGGTATTTATGTGGCTGGAGTTTTAGCCGGACACAGAAGTCAATTGAGTATCGCCGCAGGAAGTGGTGCTTCTGTAGCAACCGATATTTTAACGTTGTTGAATAACGGAAACCCGGTGCAAGTTCATGATGCTTTGGGGAAGTAACCTTACTTACTCAACACCTTATTTACCATATCATCTTTCTTCAAAATCAATTGGTAATAAGCATTTTCATTAAATAATTGATGAACAAACTCGGCATGAAGATAGAATAACACTTTTTCTTTTTGATTGTCTAAATTGAAAAGCAATCCGCCTTTTGCCATATACGTTTTAAAGTTGTTGAAATAATTACCGGAACGGATTTCTTTTTCCAAACCTTCGGTGGTAATTTTTTCAAACTTCTTTCTATTTTGATCCAATTGTTCAAATACAAAATAGTTCACCAATCCTGATTGCATCAACATGGTTAGTCCTTCTGCTCCGTATGAATCTTCTAACGGCACAAAAATATCGGGCATAATACCGCCACCGCCATAAACGATGCGTCCTTTCTTGGTTTTGAATTTTAAACTATCCGCGATTTTGACTTTATCCTTTTCGTACAATTCGCCACTTTCAAAACGTTTGTCGAATTCGTTAAAGTAAATTTCACCTTTATCTTCATAAGGTTTTTGAATCGAACGACCCGATGGCGTATAATATCTTGCCACGGTTAATCGTAACGCCGAACCGTCGCCTAATGGCATTTCGCGTTGTACTAATCCTTTTCCAAAAGAACGTCTTCCATAAATTAATCCCCTATCGTTATCTTGAATGGCTCCTGCTAAAATTTCACTGGCTGAAGCACTGTTTTCATTGATTAAAACACTGACTTTCCCTGTTTCAAAAATACCTTTTTCAGTAGCTAAAGTGGTTTCTATTTTGTCTTTTTTATTTTTGGTTTTAACGATTAGTTCTTTATCTTTTAGGAATTCATCCGCAATTTTAACGGCTGAATCCAAATAACCACCGCCATTATCGCGTAAATCAATAACAATATGTTTGGCGCCCTCTTTTTTCAATTGGGTTAAACCCGATAAAAATTCGTCACAGGTTTTTTCAGCAAAACGATTGATTTTGATGTAACCTGTAGTTTTATCGACCATTTGAGCGACATCTACGCTCTTGATTGGTATTACATCACGGGTAACGTTAACAGCAAGTTTTTTCTTTTCGGATTTTCGGTAAACTGTAAGTTTTACATTAGAACCTTGTTCTCCTTTTAGGATGGAAAATAACGAGTCGGTTTCTAATTTTTTATTGAACAATTGCAATTTGTCAGCGAAAAGAATTCGATCGCCAGCTTTTAATCCTGCTTTTTCGGAAGGTCCGTTTGGAATAGGTTTAATAATCGTAACCGAATCGTTATACATGTAGAAATTTACGCCAATACCCACAAAATCGCCTCGCATACTTTGTTCTACTGCTTCTAATTCGCTTTTTGGTATATAAACGGAATGCGGATCGAGTTTCTCAAGAATTCCGTTAACAGTTAAATCGACAATTGAATCGGTATTTAAACTATCTACATATTCATTCTCAATGAAATCGATTAGTTTGTTGAGCTTGTTTTTATTAGCATTTTTAGTTAAAAACGCATTTTCTGTAGAAGAATTTAGTTTACTTCCTAATAACAACCCCACCGCAACAGCTACTGCGATTACTATTGGAAAATATACTTTGTTCATTTTCATTATTTCTAACTTAAATCTTCAATTAATTCGACTTCAACACCTGCTTTTCTTAGAAAATCGACCCCCGTAGTATCTTTGTATTCTTGATGAAATACCACTCTTTTAATTCCTGATTGATGAATCAATTTACTACAATCTTTACAAGGTGAAAGTGTAATATACAAGGTAGCATCTTCACAAGATTGGGTAGAACGCGCTACTTTTAAAATTGCATTTGCTTCCGCATGAAGCACATACCATTTGGTTACATTCGCTTCGTCTTCACAACAATTTTCAAATCCCGATGGTGTTCCATTGTAACCATCTGAAATAATCATTTTATTTTTAACAATAATTGCGCCTACTTTTTTTCGTTGACAATAGGACAAATTACCCCATTCTTTAGCAATTCGCAAATACGCTTTATCGTATTTTTCTTTTTTTTCTTTCTTCATTATCGGTTCCAAATTTCACTTTGAATAATCATTGGCAAAACTACGCCAATTATAAATGCTGACATAACTAAAGCCCAATCTCTTTTTGAAAAACGAAAAAAAGTTTGCACGATATATGAAATAATTAAAACCACAAGAACTACAATTATTTGCGCTGCTTCAATTCCTACTGCAAATTCTAACAAGGGTAATAATTTATCAGAAGCATTTCCTGGCAAAATAGTCTTGAAATAATTTGAAAATCCAAGTCCGTGAATGATTCCGAAAAATAGAGTTACAATTGCAACGAAAGTGATACTTTCATTTTTAGACGATTTTCCAGCCGTAAAAAGATGAAAAATAGCCGTTATCAAAATAGTAATTGGAATTAAAAATTCGACCAAACTAGCTTGAATTTGAACCACTCCGTAAACCGACAAAAGCAATGCTAACGTATGTCCTAAAGTAAAAAGCGACACCAAGACAAATACATTTTTCCAATCTTTAAAAGCATACGGAACCATTAACGCAATCAAAAACAATACATGATCGTAAGCATTTATATCCAATACATGCTTAAGACCAATATTAAAATACATCCAGAATTCTGACATAATGATATTTTTTTGGGAATTTCAAACTTACGATTTATTTTTTTAAGTTGGTAATTTCTACATCACAAAACCTTGTGAAATTGTTTCAAAAAATGGATTTTTTATGTAATTTTGCTATAATATAAAAAACAAACAACATGTCAATTTCAGATTTATTCGATAGCGGTTTTAGAAACAGAAACAAAGGTCATTTTTCATCCATTGTAAGAGTAGCTTTGTCTGATGGTATTATTGGTCCAGAAGAAAAACAATTCTTAGACAAATTAGCTATCAAATTAGAAATTTCTCAAGCAGAATATGAGGAAATTTTAGAAAACCCTTTAAAATATCCTGTAAATCCACCATTGTTGCATACACATCGTTTAGAGCGTTTATATGATTTATCAAGAATGGTCTACGCAGACGAACACGTTCTAGGTAAAAAAGAACACGAATTACTTAAAAAATTCGCTTTAGCTTTAGGTTTTACAGCAGGAAATGTAGATTACATTGTAGATAAAGCATTAAAATTAGCAGATATGAATGTGAATTTAGACACGTTCACTTACGAAATGCAACACATGAACAGATAATCAAAACTGTTTTAAAATACAAAAGCACAAATTCTAATGAGTTTGTGCTTTTTATATTTTAAAGTATTTTCTTATTGCAAAATTATCTTTAATCTAAAGGAATAAATTCAACAGTTCTCTTATAATCTTCATATTTACCTAATCTAATACTGCTCTTCTTATGGTCTTTTGAGGAATAAACAACTTTAAATTTACAACCTACACAACCTTTTCTGTTGTTATGTCCATAGAATTTCTCAATCCCTGTAGTGTTTTTATAAACTTTATCTCCAACTTTGTAAGTATAACTCAAGCTATAACTTCCTCTGCTACTATATTTAATCTCATTAACAACTCCAACAGTTTCTCTACGATTATCTTTTATTTCTTTGTAGTAAAAATATTGTCTAATTATTGAAACGAAAATCAATAAAATACACAATGCTATAAAATACCAAAAGTATTTAATACAAAAATTTTTAATTTTATCAATCATAAACTAAAAATACTTAAAGCTTTTTTCAAAAAGAAATCTACTTTGCTTTCGCCATAAACTCTTCTGCTTTTTCTACCATGTTTTTACTGCCGCAGAAGAATGGAACGCGTTGGTGTAATTCGGTAGGTTGAATTTCCATGATTCTTCCAAAACCGTCTGATGCTCTTCCTCCTGCTTGCTCAGCAATGAAAGCCATTGGGTTACATTCGTACAACAAACGCAATTTTCCGTTGGGAGTTTTTGAAGTGGTTGGGTATAAATAAATACCTCCTTTAATCATATTTCTATGGAAATCAGAAACTAAACTTCCGATGTATCTTGACGTATAAGGTCTGTCGCCTTCTTCTAACTGGCAATATTTGATGTAATCTTTTACACCTTGAGGAAAATGAACGTAATTACCTTCATTAATCGAATAAATTTTTCCGTCTTCCGAATATTTCATATTTGGATGCGACAAATAGAACGTTCCAATGGCTGGATTTAGCGTAAAACCATTAACACCATGTCCTGTCGTGTAAACCAACATGGTTGAAGTTCCATAAATTACATAACCTGCCGCTACTTGATTTACGCCTGGTTGCAAGAAATCTTCTAAAGTTACAGGAGTTCCAACTGGAGTAATTCTTCTGAAAACCGAAAAAATAGTTCCCACAGAAACATTCACATCAATATTTGAAGAGCCGTCTAATGGATCCATCAAAACCACATATTTGTTGTTGTGTGAATTATCTGAACCTGCCACAGTAATAAAATCGTCGTTTTCTTCCGATCCAATTCCACAAACGATTTCACGATTGATTAACGTTTGGATAAAAACTTCGTTAGCGTAAACGTCTAATTTTTGTTGGTCTTCTCCTTGAATGTTTTGTTCTCCGGCTGCGCCCACAATATCTACTAATCCAGCTTTGTTCACCTTATAGTTTACTACTTTAGCTGCCAAACGAATGGAGTTAATAATACGTGATAATTCTCCTGTTGAGTACTGAAACGAATTTTGATGTTCAATGATAAATTCGCCTAATGTTCTGTTTCTTTCTTCCATTACGAAAACGTTGTAGTTGTATTTGTGGTACAAATATCGTGAATTTTGTTAAAAGAGCACATTAATTTGAAAAGATGTTTAAGTTAATTTTACTTTTGTAAAAAAATATAAAATGACCTTTAGAAAAGCAACTGAAAAAGATATGCCTTTTGTATTAGAATTGATACAAGAATTAGCTATTTTTGAAAAAGAACCTGATGCTGTTGTAGTAACCGTTGATGATTTGGTTCGCGATGGTTTTTCAGAAAATCCGCTTTTTCAATGTTTTGTTGCCGAAGTAGAAAACGAGATTATCGGAATGGCTTTGTACTATTATCGTTATTCGACTTGGAAAGGCAAAACCATTCATTTGGAAGATTTAATTGTAAAAGAAAGCAAACGCGGAACAGGTGCCGGATTTGCGCTTTACAAAGAAATTATCCAACAAGGAAAAGCAGAAAATGTTCGCAGAATCGAATGGAATGTTCTAGATTGGAACACACCAGCCATCGATTTCTATGAAAAATCGGGCGCTAAAGTTTTAGGCGATTGGCGAGTAGTTCATATGGATGAAAACGGAATTACTAATTTTTTAAACGAATAAATCATTTTTGGAACACCTATTTTAAAAATTTTAGAAATTTCTACAATCTGTGTTCCTAAATATAAACACAACTAATTCTCAAGATGAAAATATTCAAATTTGGAGGTGCATCGGTTAAAGATGCCGAAGGCGTAAAAAACGTATTACATGTTTTAAACACGGTAGGACACGAAGATGTTTTATTGGTAGTTTCTGCAATGGGAAAAACCACAAACGCATTAGAAGTGGTTATCAAAAATTACTTTGACAAATCGAAAGAATTGAATGCCTCGCTACAGGAAGTTCGTAAGTACCACAACCAAATTTTATTAGACTTGTTTGAAGATGAAGAACATGAAGTGTTTTTTGATGTAACTGCTCATTTTGACGATTTAGAATATTTTATTCGCAGTAATAAATCGCCAAATTATAGTTTTGTTTATGATCAAGTGGTAAGTATTGGCGAATTAGTTTCTACTACGATTGTAAGTCATTATTTCAATTATAGCGGCTTAAAAAATAATTGGATTGATGTGCGTCCATTAATCAAAACCGATAATAATTATCGTGATGCACAAGTAGATTGGGAAACCACTCAAAAATTGATTTCGAAAGGAGTTAAAAAGAAAACATTGAACATCACACAAGGATTTTTAGGTTCGGATGAGAATAATTTTACGACTACTTTAGGTCGCGAAGGTTCTGATTATACCGCTGCGATTTTTGCCTATTGTTTAGGTGCCGAAAGCGTTACCATTTGGAAAGACGTTCCGGGTGTTTTAAATGCCGATCCAAGATATTTTGAAAACGCGGTTTTGTTGAATCAAATTTCATACAGAGAAGCGATTGAATTAGCGTTTTATGGTGCTTCGGTAATTCATCCAAAAACATTACAGCCTTTACAGAAAAAGGAAATTCCGTTGTTTGTAAAATCATTTATCAATCCAACATTATCAGGAACAAGCGTTTCAAAAGGAGCTGATTTAGAACCACACACGCCTTGCTTTATAGTAAAGAAAAATCAATTATTATTATCGTTATCGTCAATTGATTTCGATTTCATCATGGAAAATCACATCAGTGAAATCTTTGCTTTATTTGCTAAATTCAAAGTAAAAGTGAATTTAATTCAAAACACGGCAATTAGTTTCTCAGTTTGTATCGAAGACAAATACAACAACTTTGAAGAATTACGAAAAATATTGGCTAAGAAATTCAAAGTTTCTTACAACGAAAATGTATCGCTTTACACCATCAGACACTTTGATGATAATGCTGCAAAAGTTGTAGAAACGAATAAAACAATATTGTTGCGTCAGATTTCGAGAGAAACGATGCAGGTGATTACGAAGGAGTAGTTTTAATGTGTCAATTAGGCAATGTGCCAATTAAAAAATATTTTCCCTAACTTTAAAAAAGTTTAATCATGAAAATCAAAGATTTAGACAAATATACGAATGCCGAAAAAATTCTTTTAGCAGAAGAACTTTGGGAAAGTGTTTCTAAAGAAAAATTAGCTTTTCAGATGCAATGAAACAAGAATTAGATCGAAGAATTTCATTGGTAGAAGAAGACAAAACCGAGTTTTACACTTGGGAAGACGTTAAGAATTATATTAGAAAATAAATCACCACAGATTCGCAGATTAATATTTAAAAAATCTGTGAATCTGCGGTTCAAACAAAATCATTCCTTTTTTCCAACAATAAATACTACTTTTGAAGATTCAGAGTTATAGTATTTATGCAAAAAATTGTTTTTTTAGCGGGATTTCTGTTGTGTTTTTTGGGCGGTTTTGCTCAGGAAACGTTACAATCGTATCCAACTAAAAAAATTGCCTTTTCAAAGGATACGATTTCCATAGAAAAATTCAGTTTAAACAATTCCTTTTTTGAAATTAAAGACAAAAATGGAATAGTCATAGACACTAGTTTTTACCAAGTAAATTTCCAAAAAGGAACATTGGTTTTCACCAAAGAAATCAACACTTCTGATTCATTAATTGTTCGCTATTCAAAATTTCCGGATTTTTTAACCAAAACGTATTCCATTTACGATGACGACAAAGTGGTTTCTAACGAAGCAGGAAAATTAGTCGTTTTCAAAAAAGAGAAAAACACCAAATTCAAACCTTTTGATGGATTGAATACTTCGGGAAGCATTACGCGTGGCGTTACTGTTGGAAACAATCAAAACACGGTAGTAAATTCGAATTTAGATTTGCAAATTACAGGAAAAATTTCAGACAAAGTGAGTTTGCGCGCGTCTATTCAAGATAGTAATATTCCGTTACAAGAAGGCGGTTATTCGCAAAAGTTAGATGAGTTTGACCAAATTTTCATCGAATTATTTTCGGATAAATGGAACATTCGTGCTGGTGATTTATTTTTAGAAAATAGAAAATCCGCATTCTTAAATTTCAACAAAAAAGTGCAAGGTTTAGCCACTCGTTTCACCTTTGGAACGCCAGATAAAAAAACCGAAGTCATTGCTTCTGGCGCTTTGGTTCGCGGACAATATGCAAGAAGTACTTTTACAGGTCAAGAAGGCAATCAAGGGCCGTATAAATTGCGAGGAAATAATAACGAATTATATGTTTTAGTAATTTCAGGTTCGGAACGCGTTTACGTGAACGGAATTTTGAAAACCCGTGGTGAAAACAATGATTATATAATCGATTACAACGCTGGGGAAATCATTTTTACCTCTTTATTTCCAATTACTTCCGAAATGCGAATCAACGTAGAATATCAATACACCGATAGAAATTTCACCCGATTTATCACCTATGGCGGTATTTCGCACGAGCGAGAAAATTGGCAAATTGGTGGTTATGTATATTCTGAAAGTGATGTGAAAAACCAGCCGTTACAACAAAATTTATCTTCGGAACAAATAGATATTTTACAAAACGCAGGCGATGATATTACACAAATGAGCGGACCATCAGCGTATTTAGATACCTATTCTGAAAATAAAATTCTGTACAAAAAAGTGATTATTGGTGCTGTGGAAGTTTTTGAATATTCGAATAATCCTACCGACGAATTGTACAATGTGCGCTTTTCTTTAGTAGGAGATAATCAGGGAAATTATGTTTTGGTCAACAATCAAGCAGTTGGGAAAATTTATGAATATGTAGCGCCAATTGCAGGAATTCCGCAAGGAAATTATGAACCAATTGTTCGTTTGATTGCACCTACAAAAATTCAAATGGCAACCATTTTAGGAAAATACAATCCAAGCGAAAAAACACTTTTAGATTTTGAAGTAGCAGTAAGTAACAGCGACCAAAATTTATATTCGAATTTAGACGACAATAATAATAAAGGCTTTGCAGGGAAATTCAATGGAAAACAACGCCTTTTTGATGGAAAAACGAAGATTGATGCCTTTGCGAATTATCAGTTGGTGCAAGAAAATTTCAAAACAATTGAACGTTTGTACAACATCGAATTTAATCGTGATTGGAACATTACTTCAACTTTATTAGACAATCAAAGTTTTTTGACTTCGGGATTAGACTTTAATTTCAACAACAAAGGTAAAGCCATTTATCAGTTTGAAAACTTAGCTTTTGGCGAGGATTTTTCAGG
>Ga0255098_1000150_pt1 | contig 21723 bp, 21 predicted proteins | sample Colum_Atlam_RepC_2_FD_188440 | JGI IMG/M metagenome (GOLD analysis project Ga0255098, IMG submission 188440) | Freshwater microbial communities from Columbia River, Oregon, United States - Colum_Atlam_RepC_8d | ecosystem: Environmental > Aquatic > Freshwater > River | place: USA: Oregon... | reverse complement strand
TCTCCACTCAGGGGATGACGTCTCTCATTATTACTCATGAGATGAGCTTTGTTAAAAAAGTAGCACATCGCGTACTTGAGCTTGTCGATGGTGAAATCAGCGAAAAACAAATCTAAATCACCCTGCTTGAATTGATTTGAAAGATGACCGCACTGAGTTGAGAATCCTACTCCTGAGATCAATGCTTAACCTCCATCACTTGATGGAGGGTTTTAAGAACTTCAGGGTCAACCTCAATACTATGCTCTGGATTACTTCTTGGCTCAAAATTGGACTTGCGCTCCTTGACATGAATTATCACATCGTTCTTATTCGACTTGAGCATGACATTCCCCTCAAATTTAATGACTTCAAAATCTGAATGAAAAAGCTGATTTTCCACCTCCTGAACAAACTTTTTCAAATGAACTTGCTGACGCTCTGTAAGAGACCTGTTGTTCTTCGACAATGCATCTACACTTACACTTTGATGTTGAGCTTCACCCTTAAAGAGTCTTAATCTCTTAAGTTCTGGGGATTGATTAATGTTAAATGAATTTTTTGGACTCAGTGGACTTCGACTAGGCGATGGTCGAGGCTGTCGAAGAACTGTGTTTAACAAGGCGGTGATAGGGGGGACTTTACCTACTGCGCCCTTTGCCGCTACATCCGGAGAAGGAGATCTTTGTTCAGTCGGATCAGTAACTACATTTCTTGGCGGGTTACTTCTACTCTCACTTGGCGTCTCAGTTGAGCTTTCGAATTCCGGGGCATTATCGTTCATAGGAGGAGAAGATAAAATTTCCCTTGCAACATCCGAAGATTGACTTTCAGGGTATTGTCCTGAACTCTTTCTTTCTACTGGATGATGAATATCAGATTCAGTACTAACACCGGACCCTTGATTGTCGCTTGAACCATACCTAGGACCACTGGGATCAGGATTTGGCTTTACCATCTCTTTATTCTGGCGAGGTTCGCTTGAGTTCCCAGATGATTCTATACCCTCTGATGAAGGATTAGGTTGTTTTGGCAACCCTAATAGAACTTCAATCACTACTTCTTGAACCTTTTCTTCTACTTTAGTCTTGAAAAGATCATGCCCTGATTCTCCAATCTCCTTATAATCCTCAAGTACTTTAGCAGCAGCCCCTGGAGGTAAAACTTTAGAGAGTTGCTCATATATCTTTGATGTCTTAAGCCAATTGGCGCCAGCTCGGACTGAAATACTTGCAACAAGCTTTATTAAAGCCTCATTTATTTCTCTTTTCTTTAACTCCTCGGGCGAGAGTTTCTCATCTGAAGCTGGTTTGGCTTCCTTGGTTTCCTTCTCTGAGCTCTCACCCACCAAAAACTCTCTGAATGAGTTTATAAGGCCTAATAATTGAACCCCTGAAACCACAAGGGAACCACTCAATCCACCACTCAATGCAGCCTTTGCACAAGTAGCAAACTTAATGAAATCCTTTTTATCTTCAATAAACTTAGAACCCTGCTCAAGACCCATAACTCGTGCTGCATTTGCAATATTATCCAAATAGACACTCGTTCCACATGTGGCAAGCGAGTAGACTACCTTTATGAGCTGATCAATGTCTTTATCAGTAAACTCAGAGTATCCTCCCTCCTTTGTCCGCTCATAAAGTTTCAAGAACTTAGTGAACTCATCAAGGAGCTCCGCTTGTATTAAAGGTTTAGAATATTCAAGTAGCGACTGACAAGTAGGCTCGCTACTCGGAGGAAGGTCTCGCAAAGTTTTCTCAAGCCGAGCCCTGTTAATCGCATCCATGAAAAGGTTAGTTCCCTCTAGAGTCCATAGATTCATCGATGTTAATCTCTCTGGAGCAACTTTCAAGACGTCCACAGTAGCCTTCACCCCTTCAGCTGCAACTCTTCCAAGAGGCGAACCAGACCCCATCGCTTGACGTGAACCCATATAACGAACTGCTCCTCGAGCAACAGCAGTAGGCCCGCTTGCTTTTTTGAAAACATTCCGAATTCCTCTATTGATTGCAGCATTGCCCAATGCAGACTCGGCAATAAAAAGGAATAACAGTACCGCTTGAAAGATCAGCCACGGCCTGCAGAGTTTAGAAATAAAGTGAAAGAAGCCTCCCCGCTTCATAAATTACGGATCGGCATAAAATGACATGAGCATTAATTAAAAGATTAAGCGTAACTACAACAACTTAAGACTCAATTTCAGATCGACGTAATGCTCTCAGGGTTAGGGTAAAAAAAAGCCATAGACTCTCATTTTACAGAATCTATGGCTTTAATTTTTGATGAATAATTTGCAATTGATTTCAATGACTTAAGTCACTCAAACCAGAAGACTTCGTTACTTCCCTTCTGTGCTTTCTTGAGTCGGGACCTTCTCTTGAGATTCAGCAGCAGGGGCAGAAGAGGAAGACTCAGACTGAGGAGCTGAACTCTGAGCGGCAGCAGGTACCCCTGACATGCCTTCAAATAAGCTCTTCTTGGACTGACCCCCCATCAAAGTCAACGCAAGTGATGTCACCATGAAGATTGCAGCAGCAGTCTGAGTGAAGCGAGTGAAGAAGTTTGCTCCTCCAGAGCTTCCAAAGACGGTTTGGCTGGATCCACCGAGTGAGGTACTAATCTCAGCACCTTTCCCAGATTGAAGAAGAACAACCAAAACCAATAGGATGCAAGTAATCACATGGATGACAGTCACGAGTGTTTGCATAATTACTTATTCTCTTTAGCTTTCTTTTCTTGGTACTTCTTCACCATATCATCCTGAACGTTCCTTGGAACTGGAGCGTACTTGAAGAATTCCATGGTAAATTCACCCTTACCTTGTGTCGCAGAGCGAAGGTCTGTTGAGTAACCGAACATTTCACTCAATGGAACTTCAGCTTCAATCACAGCGTAACCTTCGTTAGTTCCGCTATTGACGATCACACCACGACGTTGATTAATTTGTCCCATCACAGAGCCTTGGAACTCTTCAGGAGCTTGTGTTTCAAGCTTCATGATCGGCTCCAGAACCACTGCACCTGCTTTTTCATAAGCTTCACGGAAGCCCATGAGAGATGCGGTTTTGAAGGCTTGTTCAGAGGAGTCCACATCATGGTAGTCTCCGTCGGTCAAGACCGCACGGACACCAACGATTGGGAACCCGATCAAACGGCCTTCCTTAATCGCCTCTTGGAACCCTTTATCACAAGCTGGGATAAATTCTCTAGGAATCGAACCACCCGTGATCTCATCCACAAACTCATAGTTCATGGCTGCGTCAGCAGGTAATGGCTCAATGAAACCAACAACCTTACCGAATTGACCAGAGCCCCCAGTTTGCTTCTTATGGGTGTAGCTATAGTCACCGCGCTTAGTGATGGTTTCACGGAAAGCTACTTGAGGCTTACCGACAACCACTTCGCAGTTATATTCACGTTTAATACGTTCACAATAAATTTCTAAGTGAAGTTCACCCATTCCGCTAATGATCGTTTGACCGGATTCTTCATCGCGGTGCACTCGGAATGTTGGGTCTTCTTTAGTAAACTTATTCAATGCTTTTGAAAAGTTCGTCTGACCTGCTTTATCCTTTGGAGCAATTGCCAAGGAAATAACAGCGTTTGGAACGAACATGGAAGTCATGGTGTACTTGATCGTTCCATCCGTGAAAGTATCGCCGGATGCGCAATCCACACCGAACATCGCAACAATGTCTCCAGCTTGTGCTTCTTCAATGTCATGCATTTCATCTGCATGCATTTGTACCAAGCGAGGAACCTTAACTTTCTTATCGTTAGCACTGTTGAAGATCACATCGCCCTTCTTCACAGTACCTTGATAAATACGCATATAAGTCAACTGACCATAGCGACCTTCGTCTAATTTGAATGCAAGACCCACGAAAGGAAGGCTAGGGTCAGACTTCAAGGTCAAAGGAGCTTCGTTGTCATTTTGATCGAGAGCAACGTTTTCCTTCTGGTCTGGGCTAGGCAAGTAGTAAGTCACTGCATCCAAGAGAAGCTGCACACCCTTGTTCTTGTAAGCAGATCCTGTCATCACAGGAGTAAAGTTCAAGCTTAAGGTTGCTTTACGAATTGCAGTTCTAAGCTCATCAACAGTAGGCTCTTCACCTTCAAGGTACTTCATTCCTACGTGCTCATCGAAATCACCCACCGCAGCAATTAGCTCCTCACGATACTTTTGAGCTTCATCTACGATATCTGCAGGAATAGCTTCTTCACGAATATGCTCACCGTTATCACCGTCAAAGTAAAAAGCCTTCATGGTGACCAAGTCCACTACACCCTTGAACTGATCCTCAGCTCCAATCGGATAAGTGATGAGGTGTGCATTGTGTGACAACTTCTCACGCAACATCTTTACGCCACGGAAAGGATTTGCACCTGCTCGGTCCATCTTATTGATGAAACAAATACGAGGAACTTTATAGCGCTTCATTTGGCGGTCAACGGTAATGGACTGGGACTGTACGCCTGCTACAGAGCAAAGAACGAGAACAGCTCCGTCAAGAACTCGAAGTGATCTTTCCACTTCAATTGTAAAATCGACGTGGCCAGGAGTATCAATCAAGTTAACGTTGTAACCTTTCCACTCACAATAAGTGGCTGCAGATTGAATCGTAATCCCTTTTTCACGCTCCAAATCCATGAAGTCCATGGTAGCGCCAACACCGGACTTACCCTTAACTTCTTCAATCCTGTGAATCTTATTTGTATAGAAAAGCACGCGCTCAGAAAGAGTAGTTTTTCCTGAGTCGATGTGGGCAGAAATGCCAATATTACGAACCTTATCTGTAGAAATACGGGCCATGAAAGCTATCTCCTTAAAAAAATCGTGTGCATTGTTTTATCCAAAAATGATCGATTTAATCAAGTGATTTCTTCACCCCCTCAAGGCCAAATGCAAAGACTCCTCGCTAAAAACTGGCATCCACTTTCATTTTCGCCTATTGTAAGGTCCTACTCTTATGAAACGCTTTTTTTGGATCGACCTTGAGATGACAGGACTTGACGACAAAACCGACTCAATTTTAGAGGTGGCTGCGGTTGTCACAGATGTAAACTTAAACACTTTAGAGGAATACCACCGGGTGGTCTTTCAGCCGGCAGAAGTCCTCGACAAAATGAATGATTGGTGCAAGAAGACCCACGGTGAAAGCGGCTTGACTGCAGCAGTCCCCTTTGGCACCCCCTTAGCCACAGTGGAAAAGGAACTCATGGCATTGGCCGCGCGCCACTTCACCCCAAAGGACCGAATTGTCCTTGCAGGAAACTCAGTCAGCAACGATCGAAGATTTATCGACGCCTACATGCCTCAGTTTACCCAGCTCCTTCACTACCGCATCCTTGATGTGAGCTCCTTTAAGGAGGTCTTCCGTGAAAAGTACAGCCTCTCGTTTGAGAAAAAGAATACCCATAGGGCAGTTGAGGACATCTTGGAGTCCATCCGCGAGTTGAGTTTCTACCTCTCGCACGTCACTATTCCAGAGAAAACCTCATAACTAGGAGAGCTCAACCATGACTTCCAAGCAACGACCAAGCTTTGAGAAGATCTACCTTGAACTAGCTCACAGCTTAGCTCAACGCTCCACTTGCAAGCGATTGTGCGTAGGCACCGTCATCACTTCGACTGACTTTAGGAAAGTACTCGCAGTAGGATACAACGGGAATGCCACTGGGTTACACAATGGCTGCGATCGGGATGAACCTGGGAATTGCGGCTGCCTTCACTCAGAAGAAAATGCCGTTATCAATTGCGATGCTCCACGAACTATTGAAAAAATTGTCTTTGTCACCCATCTCCCATGTGTTCAATGCGCCAAGCGCTTGATCAATCTCGGAAATGTGAAGTCTATCATTTATGCCCAGGACTACAGGATCAAAGACTCGATAAATCTTTTAAAAAGTGTTGGAATTTCAATTGAAATGTACTCAGAATAGCTCAATCATCTTTGCTTGAGGATCTTCATGAAAAAAAATGTGCTGCTTTGGATGGGTCTTATTTTTATTCTCAACTCGGGCTGCTCAACACTGGGCACATCTCCTAAGAGCTCTAGCTCTCAGCCTTCCGTGTTTTCACTCTCCAGAGAGTCTGCTCTCACTCGCTCCAAACAGGTTCATCACATCTCATATGAACTAGAGTTTGATCTAACTCACGGCAAAGAGCAGTTTACTGGATCTAGCGTGATTCGATTTGACCTCAAGCCCAAGGCAAAAGACACCCAGAAAAACCTACTCATTGATTTTGAGGGAGGAAGCATCTCTCAGCTCACAATCAATCATCAGCCAGTTGCAGCTGATCGTATAGAGACTTATTTCGATGGTCATCACCTTGATATCCCCCTCGCTGAGCTTAAAGCATCGGACAATGAAATCGAGGTTCACTTCTCACACCCCTATAGCCATGAGGGTCAAGGTCTTCATCGGTTTACAGACCCTGAGGACCAAAACGTTTACTTATTCTCAGATTTTGAACCCTATCATGCTCACCTCATGTTTCCCTGCTTTGATCAACCCGACTTAAAAGCTCAGTACAATTTACAAGTCAAAGCACCTCAATCATGGCAAGTCATTTCAAACACCCTACAACTGCAGGTACAAAAGAATGGAGATCACCAAGTCTGGAAATTCAAAAAAACACCTGCCATAAGCACCTATGTTTTTGCTCTCCATGCTGGCCCGTATGCCACCTGGAGCCGAGACGCAAGCGGGATCCCACTTCGATTATTCGCTAGAAAATCACTTGCAAAATACGTCGATCATTCAGAATGGCTCACGATCACCGAACAGGGTTTGGATTACTTTAGTATCCAATTTGGAATGCCATACCCATTTCAAAAGTATGATCAGATCATTGTACCTGATTTTAATGCCGGAGCGATGGAAAATGTTGCTGCAGTCACCTTCTCTGAAAACTTCATCTACAGAACCACAGTAACTGAGAACAAGAGAAGATCGCGAGCAGACACCATTCTCCATGAGATGGCGCATATGTGGTTTGGCGATCTCGTCACCATGAAGTGGTGGAACGGCCTTTGGCTAAATGAAAGCTTTGCCTCTTACATGTCTACGAAAGCGGTAGATTCGGCTACAGACTTTAAAGGTGCGTGGCCCGCTTTTTTCACAGGAATGAAACAATGGGCTTATTGGGAAGATCAGCTGATCACGTCTCATCCCATTGAAGTTCCCATCCCAAGCACTGAACACGCGGATTCAATTTTTGATGGAATTACTTATGGCAAGGGAGCAGCGACCTTAAAACAGCTCAACTACTATATTGGAGACGATGATTTTAGAGAAGGGCTGCAGAGGTACTTTTTAAAATACGCGTACAAGAATACATCTATAAATGACTTCTTTGAAATCCAACAAGAAGCTTCTGGACTCGATCTCATGCGTTGGCAGAAGCTCTGGCTACAAACTCCAGGCGTAAACACATTGCGCGCACAATGGAGCTGTGAGCAGGACCCAGAAACTGAAGAATCCATCATTAAAGACTTCTCCCTGCTTCAAGGGGGATCTCCACAAACTCCTTTAAGGCCTCACCGAACCACCGTTGGTCTGTATTACCTCTCTTCAAACAAAAAGAAGCATCACCCAATATCACCCATCCTAGAACCTAAAATCAGTCTGGATACTCATTACTCAGAAGCCTCTCATTATGTAGATGAAGCTAAGGGAAAACCTTGTCCTGACCTTGTCTTCCCAAACCTCAACGATCATGACTACGTTAAGGTTGAGCTTGACCCGATCTCAATCAAGACCGTTCTCAACTCCATAGATCAAATCACAGATCCACTGACTCGACAAATGATCTGGCAGTCCCTCTGGGAGATGGTTATTGACGGACAACTCTCTGCAGCTGACCTTGCGCAGACTCTATTGAAGTACATCCCAAAAGAGAAGGACACGCTGATTCTCTCCAATCAGCTACGACGATTATCCGATCCCTCTATACGCGCCCCTTCACTGCTCAAATATATCCCCGAGCCTGACAGCCTGTTGTTTCGTGCTGAAATTGAAAAACTTGCTCTGCACGAGTTTAAGGCAGCAGCCCCTGGTAGTGACCACCAACTCATTTGGTTTCAAACCTTTCTCAATAACTCTGCTCAAGAAGAGTCAATTCGCTATCTCTTGGACTTACTCCATGGGAAGATCAAACTTTCAAAATTCAAGATCGATACAGAGCGCCGCTGGAGAATTTTAGAAGCTCTAGCTAGACAGGGAGTCGCAGGTATTGAGGAGCTCATCGAAAAGGAACTGACGGCCGACCCTACAGATATGGGACAAAAAGCAGCAATTAGTGCTGAGGTCCAGATCCCTCGTCAAGAGATCAAGGAAAAATGGATAAAAGAGCTCTCTCAGTTTCCAAACCCCAATTATTCTTTTGCTAAACTCAGAGTTGCAAGTTCTCAATTCAGGGTCTTAAATCAACCCACCTCGATCTACCCCTCCGAGGATCTCTTTTTCTCAACTCTTGAAAAGTTACTGGAGATCAAAACAGTCGAGTCAGATCAATATGCAGCTATGTTTGCCCGAGGTTTATACCCTGCAACTTGTGATCAAAAAACGACAGAAAAGACCGCTCGTTTTTTAAGAAAACACTCTTCTCTTTCTCCTCTCGTTGCTAAAACCCTAAAAGTATATCAACAAGAGGAAGAGCGATGTATTCGAGCCAGGACCCTAGTGCAGCAGAAAAAAAACAAAACCTAAGCATTCACTTACTCGAGAGAGAGGACAGCATGACTTGCTTAAGTAAGAAAAGGAAAAGTTAGATGAAACTTCTATCATGGAACGTCAATGGGATTCGAGCGGCTGGGCGCGTACACTTTCCTCGCTGGTTTGAGTCCGAACAGGCTGATGTGATTTGCATCCAAGAAACTAAAGCGCAGTCCTCTCAACTGAGTGAAGACTTACTTCATCCACTTCAATACCACTCTTATTGGCATTCGGCTCAAAAAGCTGGCTACAGTGGAGTTGCAATTTATTCAAAAAAAGAACCCCTAGCCATTCAGTATGGAATCGGAGATGAGGAATTTGACGTTGAAGGCAGAGTCATCATTGCCGAATACTCATCTTTTACCCTCATTAATGCTTATTTTCCAAATAGCCAGAGAGATCATGCTCGTCTAGGTTATAAATTAAAATTCTGTCAACGCATGCTTCAGTACTTAGAAGGACTAAAATCTCAGGGAAAACACATTGTACTTTGCGGAGACTTTAACATTGCGCATCGCCCGATTGATTTAAAAAATCCAAAATCCAATGAGAACAACGCGGGCTACCTTCCTGAGGAGAGAAGTTGGATGGATCAGTTTCTCAAAGCAGGGTATGTAGATACGTTTAGGCGTTTTACTTCCGAGACCGATCACTACACGTGGTGGAGCTACCGGCCTGGAGTTCGGGAGAAGAATATTGGTTGGCGCCTGGACTACTTTGTTGTGAACCACGATCAGCAAGGTCGGCTCTTAAACGTCAAACATCAACCTGAAGTTCTAGGATCTGATCATTGCCCTGTATCGCTCATCCTCAAGGATTAAGAAATCTAAGATTAATAAATCTAAAACGAGCGTTAAAAACTTGCCTCAACTGAGCTGATCTAACTCGAACCCCCGATGTAGACATTCCACGGCTTATTTCATCTGAGCGTCTGAAATGAGACATGAAATTTTAATCTCAGACGGTGTAATGAGCTTAATACTGATTCCTGCTTGAGCCAGGACTAAACTCAGCTCTTCCAGCATTCTCATCTGAGAAAACGAAGGAGAGTTTAATCCTTGAATCACTTCTTTTGCCTTTAAATAATCAGCACGATTCACTGTAATACTAATAGTGAGTATCCCATAAGGAGGCACCATATTGAAGACCTAAAAACCCCCGCGCGGCTTACTCTCCTTTCCTGATCTATCATCTTTTTTCTGCTTCTGCGCTAATCGCAAGAGTTACAAGACCAACTGCGATTTGCTCACCGCTTGAAATGAGCAAATCGCACTCTCTTGAAAAAGGAATTGGATTAATTTGAAGGGCAAGCTCAACTAGTCGATTCGTTTCACCCGACATAGCTGACACTACAAGCACAATATCATTGCCTTGAGCCTGAGAATCCAAAGCCCAAGCAGCAACATGACGAATACGCTCTATACTTCCAACCGATGTTCCACCGAATTTCTGTACGATCAGTGCCATAAACTGCTGACAACTTATTGATTTTCCATCAAAAAGCCATCAACTTCTCAGTCATTTTCTTTCACCTTGCATTCTCAGACCCCTAATGATTAAAAATGCGGTACGAGGAAAAATTCATGTCTACATTTAGCGGATCTCTTTTCGAAGGTAAGAAAGCCCTCATTCTGGGTGTTGCTAATGAAAGAAGCTTAGCTTGGTCTATAGCTCAGCATTTACATCAAGGCGGTGCGCGTCTTGGATTTAACTATCTAGGGGATGCTCTTGAGCGACGTGTTCGTCCTCTAGCAGAATCCGTTCATGCAGATCTGATTTCTCCCTGCAACGTTGCTGACGATGCACAGTTGGATGCCCTTTTTCAGGAGGTTAAGGAAAAGTGGGGACACTTAGATATCCTCATTCACTCCGTAGCTTTTGCAAACAAAGAGGACCTTGAAGGCCGATTCAGCCATACCTCTCGTGAGGGTTTTAGAGTGGCTATGGATATCAGCGCCTATAGCTTAATTGCAGCTGCACGAAGAGCTGAGCCTTTGATGGAGGGCCGTGAGGGGTCTATTGTTACCCTTTCTTACTATGGTGCTGAAAAAGTCGTTCCGAACTACAACGTGATGGGTGTTGCCAAGGCAGCCCTGGAAGCCAGCGTCAGATACTTAGCTTATGACTTAGGCTCTAAGAAAATTCGAGTGAACGCTGTTTCAGCTGGCCCTGTAAAAACATTAGCTGCAGCAGGCATTAGAGATTTCAGAAGCATGTTGGCAGCTGCAGAACAGAAGACCCCTTTGAAAGAGAATATTTCAGCAGAAGATGTTGGAGCACTATCCGCATTTTTATGCTCTCCAATGGGGCGACACATCACAGGAAGTACACTCTATGTAGACAGCGGCGCCCACATCATGGGTGCTTGATGCAAATTGAGCTTCATCGGCATTTAGAGGCTTCGATTCGCTTGAGCACACTCCTTGAGTATGCTCAAGCGGAAGGCTTTGAAGCTCAGAGCACAAGCCTTGAGGCATTTCGGGAAAAGGTAGTTTTAAGAAAACCCGTAAATAGCCTGCATGAGTTTTTAGCTCGCTTTGATTTGCTCCAGAAAGTCTTAACGCGTCCGGAGTACATCACTCGAATGACGACAGAAGCACTTGAAGATTGTGCGCAAGAAGGCACTCAGGGTGTTGAATTTCGTTACTCTCCTTCATTTCTTTCTGAACGGAGCCACTTGGATTGGAAAATTGTCTTGGAGGCCATTGAGAAAGGAATACACGAGGGGCTTCAACGTCTTCCCTCCATGAAGACGGGATTGATCTGTATTGCATCTCGCGACTATGGTGAAGAGGGAGTGGATCAAACAGTAGAGTTTTTTCTTCGCCATCAGTCAAGCTTTATCGGCCTTGATCTTGCGGGCAATGAAGATCAGTTTCCATGTCGCCTATTTACTCACTCTTTTAAGAAAGCAATCCAAGCTCAAGCTAAAATTACTATTCATGCCGGTGAGGCCTCAGGACCTGAGAATATGTGGGAAGCTATTGACTTGCTTGGAGCTCAAAGAATTGGCCATGGAATTGCCTGCATTCAGGATCTCCAGCTAATTGAACATCTCAAACAAAAACAGATTTGCCTGGAAGTTTGCCCAACAAGCAATTTCCTCACACAGACAGTCAAAACATTAGAATATCACCCAATTCGAAAGATCCTCCGCCATGGAGTTTCAACCTCAATCAATACGGATGACCCCCTCTTTTGTGGAATTGGATTAGATACCGAACTGAATCTTTGTAAGAATCACCTCCAACTCACATCAGAAGACCTCATGGAGTGCGAAAATTACGCAAAAAAAGCCTCTTTTATCAGAGACTTATAAAGTTTCTAAAAAAATACGTAGGAGATGTTTTTTTCTATTGCCTGATTCAAACTGACTCAGTATAACCAGAAACAAGTTAAATATTTTCCATGGGTACCCCACTTCCCCCCCACACACACTGAATGAGGTTCCCGTGGCAATAAAGGACTCAGAGGCTCCGCCTTTGAGTCCTTTATTGATTTTAGGGGTCTAATTTTCTTTTTCTACACCACTGATCTCTTCAGCCCTTTGATCTTGCTCACCTGGCCCTCAATCAGACTTCTGTCACTATCCCGCTCCAGAACATCTAAAACGATCTTTCAACTCCTCATTTCTTTTATGACTTCAGGGAATTAGAAGGGTTAACTTCAGGAATTGAAATCTCTACGTGATGATTCACGACTAAGCCAACTCTACTTTTTAAAGCCTTCATCCATGACCTAGACCTCAAAACCTTCCGACGGCGCACTTGATTATTTAATTAGGAATTTGATAAATCCACTGACTTACCTCGACACACTTCTATCCACCTAGATTTACATCATTAAAAAATCTAGACATACATGGATCCTCATAGAGTTTTACTTTTTATGTATCAGTATTTAAAATTACTTCTCTCCCTCTCCTACTCAGCCTTGCTCTGATGGCATGCACATCACAGAAGAACAAATCGGATCAACCTATACCCCACAAAGAACCTGAGCAAGAACTGACCACACATCCACTCCATTGAACATGGCGCTACCACGATCTGAAGATCAAAAGACTAAGCAACTCACGCTTAGTGTCGCTCCTCAGCAGACCAGAAGCAGAACCAGTCCTTTTAAAGTACTCACAGAGGCTGCACAGTAGGTACACTGAGCATCCTCATCTTGCAGAAGTTGAAGCAACACAAACGTATCAATCCCTGGATTCCATGGTTCACGATCTTCAAACCATCAGCATGAGATTTTCTGAGACCCAATTGATAACCTGACCCAGCCCATCCAATACAATACTTCATCAACCTTTACGATCACACACCCTACACATCAAGAACAGTAAGTTTCCTACTCCCTTATAGAAGATGAACTCACCCTAGACATTGCAGACATGGGAGCGGGTGATTCAGGAATGCAGAAAGACTTACTCTGCGTTGTGATGAAAAAAACATCTCAATCAGTGAAATAAAAAAGGGATGGGAGTACATACTCCTATCCCTATAACATCAACGACTCATGAGACTCACTTCAGAGGGATGGCTATTTCAATGAGTTTTTCTTCAATGTGCAATCCATTCAGATCAAACTCAAAACCCAAAAAATATTAAGCAGCGATACTACTCTGAGATCTGCGATAGACTTCTGCTTTCAGTCCATGTTTTCTCAATAGTCTTAAAAAATTACTTCGATCAAGTTTAGCTTCTCTCGCCGCTGCAGAAACATTTCCCTGCATTTTGGCGAGTAACTCAGTGAGGTACTCCCGCTCGAACGATTCAGCCCAGCGCCTCTTCATAGCTGTGAAACTCAAAGTCACTGTTTCAGTGACTGATTGAGTGAGCTCATCCCGTGCTACAGAAAAGCCAGTTCCCATATTGGGGACTGAGCCTGTACCCATAGAGGATACTGAGGTGAGTAAACGAAGCTGAGGTTTTTCATATTCTTGAGAAGTGGTCGCGGGATGATGTTTACGCTCAGGACTTAAATCACCTAGAGCTTGAGTCAAAGAACCGTGAAATTCATTGACCGATACAGGAGCTTCTAAATACTCAGATGCACCTAATCGAAGAGCCTTGAGAACCTCTGATTTGCTACCTTCATTTCCCAAAAGAATGACTTTAAGAAATGAATAGTTCTCCTTGCAGGTCTTCACCCAACTCAAGACTCGATCTTGATTCAAGAAAGAGGCATCTATCACAAAGATGTGCCAATGATTCTGAGTTGTCAGGAGATTAATTCCCTCTTCTATATTTGTGACCAACTTCAGTAGATAATCTTCTTCATTCAATCCGACTTTAAGGTCATTAAACCGAGTTTGATTCTGATCCAAAAATAACACATGAGTTTTTCTCATATTTACCCCTCTCAAGAGTGTGTATCGGGCTTCACATGAGAAAACTAAAGCTCCAAGTACGTTTATACGCGCAAAAGATTAGCGCATTGCATCATACCGACTTCAGCGTTTTTTTTGAATGGTAGTCGTGAAATCCCTGCCAAAAACCTTATTCAGCGCTTTAACAATGCTAGCATCAAACTTATCTTTCATGCTGTTGTTAATCCGGTCAAGCGCCTCAAATGGCGAGCACCCTGGACTATTAGGGTTTTTGACCACTAGATTGCAAAACACATTCGCTAGGCAAACGACCTTAGCCAGAGGAAAAATCTCTGCTGATCTTAGCTTCTGTGGAAACCCAGATCCGTCTGACATTTCATGATGCTGGAGGATAATTTGCAAAACATCTGCTCCAATAGACTTACCTAACTGCGCAAGTCCCACTAATGTATCTACACCTCGCTGCGGGTGAGTCTCATAAAGCTTAACCTCCTGATCAGTCATGTAAATTCTTGGCTTCTCCAGCAAGTCCTTAGAAAGATCTTTCTTACCAATATCATGAAGTAAGCCTCCCATACTCACCTTCATCAATGTAATGGCTGAGGTCCAACCCAGGGCTCTGCAGATCATACCTGAACAAAAAGACACCCCTACACTATGAGAGTAAATACCATTATCATGCGAACCTATTTTTGCGAGCATATCCATCGCATCTTGAGTAGAGGATAACAATGTGATTGAGTTCTGAATAATACTTTGAGCCTCATCATAGTCAGACTTTGTAATTTCATTAAAATGAAAATTTTCATAAACTAAGGCTGCAGTTCTCTGAGCAATTTCGATTCTTTTTGTACGCTCGATATCCGTATTCTGAATACCCTGCTGTCCTGCTTGGGCTGCAAATCCCACATACCGAGCAAAATCATCCTTCTTGAGATAGAGAAACTCTACACCGCGAGTCTTGAGAGACACTAAGCGGTCTTGGGATAAGCCTGTCGCATCATGAGCAATCTTGAGAAACTTGGAATCATTGATACGAACATAAACTGCAAATTTCATCACTTCAGAAGTGAACAAGTCCTCAAGTCTGACTCGGCAGTACTCAGGGTCTAAGAGCTGACCGGGTTCCATCATAAATGGATCATTGGCCTTAAGAATTTCAATGGCTTTAGCACTTAAGACATTTGGGTCAACAGGCTTTTGCAAAAAAGCTGAAGCCCCCAATTCTAGTGCCTCCTGCTCACTTTTCACATCTGCAGGCATGCCCATTAAAATCACGGGCGTATTGCTTTTACCCTTAAGCGAGTGAAGAATTTCGATTCCCCTCACACTCGGGAGTCGAATCTCAGTAATCACTAAATCAAAAGGTTCAACATCAAGCCTTCCCTGTGCGACTCCGCCATCACCCTCTAGAAAAACATCATGACCTAGGGCTTGGAGAGCACCTTGGAACTGGGAACCTAGCTGCATGTCATCTTCAATGAGTAATATTTTTTTTCTTAAATACAAGGCCATACTGAATCCTGATAGTTTAGTATTCTTATCTTTTGTAGCCTCAACAAAACATGGCGCTGAATGCCTAAACAAACACCATGCTTATAAAGGAGACGCATCCCTTAGAAGCCAAGAGATTTTCTATCTATAGTGTATAACTTCTCATATAATTTTTACATGGATAAAAAACCAAAACTAGACTAAAGCATGGATCGCTCTCAATTTTAGGCATTATTAGCTTTTAGTCTTCTTCTTATCAAGTTTCTGATCGGGGATTTTTTCCCACTTCACAGCAAGGCCTTGCACCAGAATCTGCCCTTCTAGGCCATCATCTGAGCACTCAGGAGTTGGATAAACTTCTCTTCTTCCATCTGCCAAGAAAACTACAGAACGTACGTCAACTACAGCATCAGCCTCTTGTTCATCAGCTGAACTCACTAAGTCCTTCACTGCCTTAAAATAGTAGTTCTTACACAAATCGACTTCTTCACGCATGGGGTCAAGTGTCGGAAAATTGACTTTTGCTCGAACTACCCCCAAAACCTTATAGGGCCGCTTTACGCCCTCTACAAATGCCTTACCTTTTGGAAAATGATAAGATTTATGCTGGGGCTCAGGCACTGAGCTGCACCCCAGCACGGAGACTAGAAGACCCCATATGATCTGCTTTGAGTGAGATTTCAAATCTAGTTTTCCCCTAGGGTTCAAAGTACTCAAACTTTTGGTTTCTAAAGTTACGTAAAATCCACTTCTTACCCTCGTGTTTCACTACATATTGAGGAAGAAGAGGTATTTTACCACCGCCACCGGGAGCGTCGATCACAAAATGAGGAACTGCCATCCCACTGGTCCAGCCCCTGAGGTTTTCAATAATATTTAAACCTACCTCAACTGGAGTTCTAAAATGGCTAATTCCCTGTGATAAGTCGCACTGATAAATATAGTAAGGACGAACCCTCATCATAAGGAGCTTATGATTGAGCTCTTTTACGATTTTTGGATCATCGTTCACACCTTTAAGCAGCACCATTTGATTATGAATCACACAGCCTGCATCTGCAAGCCTTGCACACGCATCAAAGGCTTCCTGAGTGCACTCCTTAGGATGATTAAAGTGAGTGTGCACAAAAACAGGGTGATACTTCTTTAACATATCCGCAAAATTCTGAGTAATGCGCTGAGGAAGAGTCACTAGATTTCTTGTTCCAATCCTAAAAATCTCAATATGATCCAAGGCTCTTAAGCGTGATAGAATATATTCTAAGCGATCATCTGAGTTAGACAGAGGATCTCCACCTGAGATCACAACATCTCTGATTTCCTTATGAGCCTCAATATAGGCGAGCCCATCCTCAATCTGTTTATTAGCGGCAGAGGAAGATGGATCAGAAACTTTTCTTTTTCTCGTGCAATGACGGCAATAAACCGGGCAGTTATGGGTTGTATAAAAAAGTACTCGATCTGGGTATCGATGTGTGATCCCTGGCACTGGCATATCTCTTTCCTCTGCCAATGGATCTTCAAGGTCTGTTTCAAGAATTTTAAGCTCACTCAGCTTAGGGACAGACTGGAGCCTAATTGGGCAGTTAGGATCGTTTGGATCCATGAGTGATGCATAATAAGGAGTAATTCCCATATTGAACATCTCATTGGATTGAGCAAAAGCCTGTCGCTCGTCTTCAGTGACATGAATCACTTTCTCAAGCTGATCCATGCTCTTAATCCTTTTTTGCTGCTGCCAAACCCAGTTGTTCCAATCTTTATCTTCTGATTGCTTCCAGATTTCTGGACGTGGTGCACTATAGAAACGATCTCTAATATTATTCTTGGTAACGATATTGAAAGCCATGGTCCCACACCCCTCTCCATGTACTACGATTTTCTAATGCACCACACTGCCAGAATCTTATTTTCTTGTAAACTTACTTCTCACCCCAAAAAGAAAAGTGTAGAGTTTTCTTATGCTCTCACAACTTTTTTTAGGACTTTCATTAGTTGGATCAGAATCAATACTCTACTTTCTTATTCTTATATCTATATTCTCATTTGCATTGATTTTTGAGCGAATATGGTTTTACAATCAAGCGTCTTTAGGCCTGGGTGAGTTTAGATTAAAGATCAGAGAACTCACCCTTGAAAATAAACTCTCTGAAGCTAAAGACAAGGCCTTGGATCGCTCGCAGAGCAAAAAAGCAAATACTCCTGATTTAGAATCCGAGATGACTCTCACTCTCTTGACTCATGCTCACAATAGCTCTGATGTCCTCACAGAGCTTGCCCAAGATGCCGTCATCCGTTCTCGACTTGCCTGGGACCGAAACTTAGCAACGCTTGCTACAATCGGAAGTAATGCCCCCTTTGTAGGGTTATTTGGAACAGTTTTAGGAATTATTAAATCGTTTCATGATCTAGCTCAACAGACGAACTCCACCCATTCTCAACTCATTAGCTCGGGAATTTCAGAAGCACTCGTTGCAACAGCAGTAGGACTCCTCGTTGCTATCCCAGCCGTGGTTGCCTACAATGTTTTTCAGAGACGGGTAAAAGCAGCACTCGCAGAGGCTGAGGCTTTAAAGAGCTTTCTCATCGGAAGGCTATCTGTTTCAAAGGAGTCATAACTATGGCTAGTGGCTTTGGATCCTCTGACGAAGAAGTCATCTCAGGAATTAACATCACTCCACTTGTAGATGTCATTCTCGTCCTACTCATCATCTTCATGATCACAGCACCTACTATCTATCAATCTGCATTTCAAATTAAGCTTCCTCAGGCTCAATCCGCAGATTCAACACCCCACACCCCTCTTCATTTTACCGTAAACCAGGCGGGGGAGTTGATGTGGAACCAAGAGCACATCGCGTGGGAATCTTTAAGTAATCGACTCAAGTCGCTGAACAAAAATCTCACAGAGGAGTCTGCTCTCATTAGCGCCGATGAAAAAACTCCTCATGGAGTGGTTGTTCGCCTCATTGATCAACTTAAATCTGCAGGACTAGCACGCTTTGCTTTGGATGTTCAGAATCGCCAGTAAAATCCTTCTTATGCTAAGATGACAGGCTAACAACTAATCCATAGGAAGGATCAAATAAAGAACAGGCCCTCTAAGAGCACCGACAAGAACCACATCTGCCCTGAGGAGCTTTCACCCTAGCTCTCAACCTCATTGCCCAGGAAACACGACCCTTCTTGAGCAATAGACTCGAAAGCCCTTGAAGTAGTCTTCGCCCCATCCCTCTCCAAATTAAGTGCAAGAGACAGGCTCCCACAATTCCAAAAACAACTCCCTCTTGAGTGAGCATCATGATTCTCTCTCCTCAACTACCCAAGGCCTAAACCGACTGCCACATGATAAGTGACATAGGAGGATGCATAAGCAAGGGCGGTCATATAAGAAAGCATGACCATAGGCCACTTCCAAGAATTAGTCTCACGACGAGTGACTGCAAGAGTAGAAAGACACTGGCATGCTAGAACATACCACACAATCAAACTCAGTGCGGTGGCCAAACTCCACTGTTGCGAAAGCCTTTCTCCTAGGAACTGACTGACACCTAAGCTTTGAGCTTGGTCTTCAACAGCATAGACTGTTGCCAAAGAGCCGATCATCACTTCTCGAGCAGCAAAACCTGGAATCAATGCAACAGCAATTCTCCAATCAAATCCAATAGGAGCAACAAGAGGCTCAAGTGCGTGACCTATTTGACCTGCAAAACTATAAGCAATAGCAGGACCTTCAGCCCCCTGGGGAGGCTTAGGATAGCTAGATAAAAACCAAAGAATCACTGTAATGGACAAAATCACAGTTCCTGCATTTTTAACAAAGAGCTGGCACCTTTCCCAAAGTCCAATTCCAATTCCTTTAAAACTTGGCCACTTGTAGGTTGGTAATTCTAAAAGCAAAGCAGGCCTTGGCCCGGGAAATACAACTCGCTTTAAAATAAAAGCAACCGCCAGGGCAGCAAACACTCCAAAGACGTACAAACTCAAAAGCACAAGACCCTGAAGACGAAACACTCCCAGAATTTGAGTATTTGGAATAAATGCACTAATGAGTAACGTATAAATGGGGAGCCTTGCAGAGCAAGTCATTAAAGGAGCCACTAGGATCGTCGTTAAGCGATCTCTTCGATTTTCAATCGTACGAGTAGCCATTATCCCAGGAATTGCACAAGCAAAAGAAGATAAAAGAGGGATAAAGGCCCGTCCATGCAGACCTACCTTGCCCATCACTCGGTCCATCATGAAGGCAGCTCGAGGTAGATAACCGGAATCCTCTAAAAATAAGATGAATGAAAAAAGAAGCAAGATCTGAGGCAAAAAGGCAAGAACAGATCCTACACCCGTCATCACACCATCCACGATCAAGCTCCTCAAGGGCCCATCAGGAAGCCATTGTCCCAGGGTGAGAGCAAGTGTATGAAAACCCTCTTCAATCCATTCTTTAGGCATTTCTGCCCAGCTAAAAACGGCTTGAAACAGTAAACCAAAAATCAGGATTAAGATTAAACTTCCATAAACAGGATGCAAAAGTACTCGGTCCATACGATCAGACCATAAGGCCGGAGAGGGAGCTCGCAAGAGAGCTTGCTTTAAGATACGATCCACTTCAGTAAATCGAGCACGAATCTGATCCGTATGACTTGCATTGAGCGATGATAAATCACCGTCTTGATTTGATCTCAGCTGAGATGATGGTGCCGCTGATGACGATGGCGGTGACGATAAGGAGGAAGAGAGCGAAGATTGGCTTGAGAGAAGACTCAAACAGTTCTCATCAAGTTGCTTTAAAAGCTCTATTAACCCCTCTTTTTTTGTAGCTACGGTAGGAATCACAGGCATTCCCAACTCTTGAGACAACAAGTCTAGGCGAATTTGAAAACCTCTTTTTTGAGCAAGATCCATCATATTCAAAGCAAGAACCATGGGCTTGCCCAAAGACTTGAGCTCAAGAATAAAGCCTAAGGTTCTCTCTAAATGATTGGCATCTGCAACAGCAATGAGAAGATCCGGAGTTTTCTCCTGAGCCTCAAGCAAAACGGATCGAGTAATCTCTTCATCTGGAGTTCTTGGATCTAAACTATAGGCTCCGGGTAAATCCAAGAGCTGAAGACTCAACCCTGAAGCACTCACAAGGACCCCTTCTTTTTTTTCAACCGTGACGCCAGGATAATTTCCTACTCTCGCTTTTCCGCCCGTGAGTGCATTGAACAAGGAGGTTTTTCCACAATTAGGATTTCCTACAAGAGCCAAGCATAAACAACGAGAACTACTCATGAGCCATAACCTCTACTGCATTAGCCTCATGTCGCCTCAGGGCAATGAGTGAACCGCGCACTTTCACTGCAATAGGATCTTTACCAAACGGCGCCTCATGCATGATCTCTACCTGGGCTCCTTCTAACAGACCCATTTGCATTAATCTCTCAATGATCTCAGAGGAGTACTCTGGAGTTCCTAGCCTGGAAATAATTCCCTTTCCACCTCTTCGGAGCTGTCCAAGGGGCTTAACTTCAGATGAATTCACGACAATAACTCCTCAACATGCTCAATGCCTTCATGAAGGAGTCTTTCAATATGAAGATCATCAAGAGCATAAAACGAAATTCTTCCCATTTTTCTAAACTTCACTAACCTCAACTGCCTAAGGACTCTCAAGTGATGACTCACGGCAGGCTGACTCATGGATAGTTTTTGTGCAATTTCTCCAACACGATGTTCAGCCTGAGATAAAAGCCAAACAATATGAACGCGAGTAGGATCCCCCAGCGCTTGAAAAGTCTGAGCAAGCAGCAAGAACTTCTCTCGGCTCTGCTGTTGAGCGGCCATGCAGGCTGCAGACTGAAGAGATGAAGGAATGGGAGACTCAGCCAAAAACATAAGTACATGCTTATATATTCAAATACATCGAGTCAAGGCAAATTGAGAATGAGACTCAAAATGATCGAGATTAAACTTTATTAATTTATTTTTTTTCTCCTCGCTCTAAATCGCTTTCGATACAACCACTCACCGGCAATGAGCAAGAACAGCGTGCCTGAGCCTAAGACCGACTTCAGCAGGAACAGAGTCCCTAGGTCTACCTTCAAGGCGAGATAGAGAAAGAAAAGGCATTTCGAGTAGAGATAGACAATCCACACCCAGGTCAACTTATAGAGATAGGCGTCGTCAGGTTCTAAGAACTCAGGCTGAATCTTCTTC
>Ga0255098_1000148_pt1 | contig 22219 bp, 19 predicted proteins | sample Colum_Atlam_RepC_2_FD_188440 | JGI IMG/M metagenome (GOLD analysis project Ga0255098, IMG submission 188440) | Freshwater microbial communities from Columbia River, Oregon, United States - Colum_Atlam_RepC_8d | ecosystem: Environmental > Aquatic > Freshwater > River | place: USA: Oregon... | reverse complement strand
CTCTTCGATTTCATCAGCTGATTTATCCAAATTTGTAATATTTTTCATAAAAAATGGTGCCAATATGTGGGGCTGTCTTGATTCAAATCCCTCCCATATTTTCTTGTAATCGTCGAAATACTTACGATCATTAATTATGATACCTAAGTCGTAAATAATCAATTTCCCTTCGTGAATTTTCCAATTTCCCTTGTGCAGATCTGCATGGCAGAAATTCCGCAATAAGATGGATTCCCTAATGAATAACCAAAATTTAACCATGACTTCCCAGTGTTCATCTTTTTCACTTTTCTCATAAAAAACATCAACCTGCTCACCTTCAATAAATTCCATCACAATAATATCCTCTTCTGCGCCAAAAGGAGTCGGAAAATGAACATATGATGTATTCTTAAATTTTCCCGACAATCTTTTTAAATTTTTGTATTCCTTTTTGAAATCAGTTTGGTGCAAAAGGTATTCTTCTAATCCATCAATATCAAACCGTAAAATAGACCTCGGAATATAGCGGATATACCAACAAAGTTTCAAAATATTTTCTCGGATACAAGGGTGTCTAATTTTTATAGCAACCCTTTGCCCTGTCTTCAAAACTGCATCATAGACTTGCCCAATACTACCACTTGCAATTGGAGTTTCATTAATGGATTGAAAAACATTATCCAATGAGCCCTCGTAGAATCTTTCAATAATTTCGCGAGATATCGCAAAATCATGGGTGGGACAATTCTCGTAGAATTTTGATAATTCCTCTATAAGATAATTTCCAGATAAGTCATACTGGAATTCTAGGCGAGAACATATCCACTGGCTCAATTTCCAGAATACATTTCCACCCTGTTTTACATGATGTAAAATACAACTCGCCAAATAGCGATTCTCACGCTTAAATGTTCTCAAATACAAAAAGTATGCGCTATAATCAGCAAATAATTTTATAATTGTTCCTAACATAATTATAATAATACAAAAAAAATGATTTAAAACCTGATTAATACTTTCAAATATACCCAGAAAAATGGACAATTTTAACTTTGAGGGATTACTCAAGGATTCCCTGAAAATGAATGTTATGTCTCAAATTGAGACGGGAAATACCTACATTGATGCAGTTATGCGTATGATTATGCTTACAATGCTCACCGCGATTACAGGCAAATTTATAGGATTTGTGACTGAATGGAGAATGCCGAGTATGAACATCGGAAAAAAAATATATTTCCTATGGAAAAGACCAAAGCGCATTCTTATTACAGGACACATTTTCCGTGAAATGCGCTTTCTACACATCAGATTTGACTTTAGCCAGCGTTTCAAGGCGGTTCTTCACAAAATATTGAAATCCATGTCCACTGAAAAGAACAAGAAACTTATTCAAAAAATAAAAGAACTCCAAGTTCGTGATTCCACCCGCTATTTTGAAAAAAGAGATGAGGAGGAATTCAATTTTATTGTAGATCAGAAGTCCTCTTTTGAAATTGACACTGGAATTTTCTGTGAAATCACTACTTTCTACAACAATATCGAAAGCAGCGACAAGAAGACAAATATTAACAAAGAAGAATATCAAATTGAAATATGGTCCGAACATATGAATTGCCAAGATTTACTCAAATATATTGAGAAAATTACGGACGAATATGAGCGTGAACAGCGTGACAAGTCCAATCGTAAAAAATATATTTTTACGTTTGATGGCAGTGACCAAGAAATTGGTCTCAAATGGCAAGTTGCTGAATTTAATAATAAGCGCAAACTCGACCATGTATTCTTTGAAGAAAAAGATGAGGTTGTCCATTTCCTGAAGAAATTTATGAAAGAGCGTGAACTCTATGAAAAAATTGGCAAGCCATACCAGCTTGGTATCCTCTTAGAGGGAGAGCCTGGTTGTGGAAAAACCTCATTTATTCTTGCAATTGCCGATTATTTTGATCGCAGTATTAAAGACTGTCAATTCAATCGTATGAAGACAATTGATGATCTTGAGAAATGCATTCATTGCATCGGCTATGACAATAAGGATATGAGCGTAGATAAAGTCATTATGGTCGCAGAAGATTTCGATTGCATGACAGATATAGCGAAATCGAGGAAATTAATTCAGAAAGAGAGCGAAGAATCCATCATGAAAGCTCAAAAGAAGAATGATGAATTCCAAAAGAATATGGCGAGTTTTCAATCAGAGGAAGCAAAGGCGATCTTATGCGCCATTGCAAGTCAGGATGATATGACAACTCCCCATGTGGTCTTTCCAAAGCCGGATCCATCTAAAAGCCGTGATATCACACTCTCCAGTGTGCTGAACATTATGGATGGAATCAACAATCAACCTGGGCGAATCATCATTTTCACGACGAATCACCCTGAAAGCCTTGATGAGGCTTTCCTCAGACCAGGAAGGATAGATCTTAGAATCAAATTCGGACGACCATCGAGAAAAGTGATGTATCAAATTATCCAGAATTGGTATAAAGCCCATGATGAGTTTTACCCCGGGAGGAATCTTGTTTCCCAATTTGAAGAAAAATGGGAAAAATACTATGACCGCCTCCAGGAACAAAAATTCCGCCCATGTGACATCACAAATATTCTACAAAAATACGGCGATAATATGGAGCGGACCTTTATTGAGTTTTTAAAAGATTAGGTTTCAATATCAACATCTTGAATGACACTGATTTTCTCTTCTTCGAAATACTTTTCCCAACTTATTTGCGCCAATAGAATACCATTCTTGCGCAGTAATTTAAATTCAAAACCGAATTCTTTAAAGAAAGCCTCCAAACGCAAGAATGGGGGCTCTAATTGCATTTTTTCATATAATTCATTTTTTATAAAAAATAAATCACTCTCTTCTGGTTTGTTGAAAAAAAATAAATTGGCAAAATTCTTCCCCTTGAGTGCACAATTACGTGCTTTCATCTTCCAATTGTAGATTACTTGTCCAAAAACACTATTTAATTGGGTATCTAATTCCAACCTTTTTGAGATTAATAGTCTCTCAATTTTTAGATCCATTTGTTTGCGGTATGCATACGTGGTCTGCAGGATTTCATCTAAAAAATATCTGTTCGATTCTTTTACTTCATTTCTTAAATTATTATTATACATTAAAGATTATAATACTACATTATTCATATTTTTCCGCAACTCAATGAAATAGTTTTTAATGGGCTTCTTCATCTTTATAATATTCAATATTTCCAGAATGTCTTTGCTGTAATGGTTCTCTAGAGTTGCCACTAAATCTTCTATACAATCATCAATTGGAGATAGCCAAACTGCTTTATCTTCGTGCCCATCCAATTCCTGCTCTAAATAAAAACGCAATTCAACCTGATAATGCAGCGAATCTGCTGGTATACGGTCCTTATGTAGTCTATTTTTAATTAATTCAATCTTTGCCAATATCATATCAGACATTGAAGGTGAAAATTTAACATCATCGTAGAAACTGGCTAATGCACAAACATAAGCCTCTATTTTACCGGAAAAGCAGACGTTCTTTGTGCGCTGAATTTCACCCTCTAAGATATGAACAATGGAATCCCGGTATTGATGGCGCATAATTCGCCGGAATATATATGGGAAGAGATCAGCCAAAGTGTATTTCCGCCCTTTTAGTCCAATTTCTCCAATATTGGAGTTCAAAAGAATTGTGTGGCTGTCCTCCAATTTGAATTTATCCAGGAGACCTAAACAAGAATCTTCAAACGAAACCTCTGGGGCGGAGTCTTCTAGTATTTTCTCCATACTCACAATAATGTCGTTCCTTATCTTTACATTGTGAGCATTCTGGGAATCCTTATAAACTGTTTGCACATCCTCGTAATTCTGACTATATAATTTTTGTAAAAAACTAGGCTCTATTTGCTGCTCTTCTTGGTGCGACTTGTGGAATTGAACATCAATCCATTTCAATAATTCGAATGAGAGCTCAATTTTGTCGTTCTTTTCATAGTTGAGCCTCTCTAATTCCACGCAATCCATGAGACTGTCCGCAATAATTTCCATATAATTGGAGCTAACATCTAGTAGTTTGAGACTTTTTGGATAATTAGGAAGAACTTTTAGCTTGTTATCACTAATATCAAATTCTTCTAATCCTTCCGGTAATTCAGGAATGGCTTCTATGCGATTGTCACGCAATTTAAGAATTTTTAGCCCAGTGGGAAATATGTTGCCATCTATAGACTTCAGCTGATTGCTACTAAGATCCAAAAATTGTAGATTTTCCCTAAGCCTATCAAATTTAAATAAATGAATACGATTATGTGCCAGATTTAACTTTTGTAGATTGGGCAATTCTTGATCAAACCATTTTATTGTGTTGTGAGATGCATTAACTACTTGAATATTTTGGGGTAATTTAGGAATGTATTTGATTGTGTTGTTACTAACATTAAGGGCAATAACAGATGCTGGGATTTTGTCCGGGATAAAGTCCAGTTTATTAAAACTTAAGTTTAATATTTGAAGATCTTTTGGCAAAAGATAATCATGGGAACTGCCCTTGTAAAATGCGTAGATTGAATTATAGCTGGCGTCGAATGAAATAATCCAATCGGGCAAATAGAAAATATTATCATTAAAATCTTCATCTAGCCAAGACAACTCAGACAAGTTGCAATAATGGAAATTTACGATTATATTATTTTTCTGGATTGCATTGGGATTCGGTAAAAAATTATCATATAATTTAAAAGTGTATTCTTTCATATTCTACGAAATTAAAATATTTCATAAAATAAAACGAAATGATTGGAAGAATAATCTTTTTCATATTTCTTGTTCTGCAGCCCTTCATTGGAAATGCCATCACTAGCCGCCTGTTTTCTGGAAATCTGAATACTAAAAATAGGACCTGGTATACTAAATTGAAACAATCTCCTCTAACACCCCCACCCATTGTTTTCCCAATTGTTTGGACTATTTTATATATACTTCTGGGATTATCCGCCGTATTTTTCTTAAGAGGGCAAGCCATATTGCCCAATTTAGTGTCTTATATTGCACCCTATGAGGCACAAATGTTGCTAAATTTTGCTTGGTCAGTGGTATTTTTTGGTATGCAGAAGCCAAAAGCTTCACTCGTTATAATTTTCATTATGATTGCGTTAACTGCTTATTTATTGTGGATTAGTTGGGGTAAAAAGAAGACAGTTGCATTCTGGATGCTATTACCATATTTCTTATGGATATTGTTTGCGACATATCTTAATTTCTACATTGTTATAAAGAATAAGGAATAAATCCTTTTAATTTTATTTTTTAAATGATTCGCGCCATAAACTTTGGATTTTTTCCTGGTATTTTGGTTTGTTGTTGACCCAATCATAGGCAGCATCTGGATTCAATGGACTTGATGGGTTGGGCTCATTCAAAAGTGAACAAATGCTAATCATCATTTTCGCAAGAGAAAGAGTTGGTGCCCATTCAGTTTTGAGAATATCCAAACAAATATCACCATATGTATTCACATTTGGGTGATAAATTTTTGGACCAACAAATCGCACACAAGGTGGTTTCATTGGGTAATCATTGCTAATTTTGACTTCAAGCTCATACTTCAATCCAGCATAGGGTGTTCCAGCTGGACCAATAATAGACCCATGGAAATTTTGAATATTTGATTCATTGGGGAATAACGTGATTCCTTCTCTGTTCAACTCTTCTGGATTTTCCATAAGGTTTTTAATTTCTTTTTGAATACGTTTTGCCCACATATTGATGAATTGTTTTGTATATTCATCTAATTTCATTATATTTTTAATCAATTTTTTTGTAGGCTTAAAGCATTTTTAATATACTATTCTAAAAAAATGGATCATCCAACAATATGGGGGCATAATTGCTCTTGGTATCACCATATTATAAATTTTATTATATTGAATATATTATCTATAATAAGTCGAATTTTATTATTCACTCTTGATTGGCGTATATATTATAATAGGATGTATTTTTCCACTAGATATAAGAATATCATTCGTCCAACAAATAGCATACAGAATATTATGGAAAAACACAAAAATTTGGTTTGTGTCAGCAGTCATACGTCCATTTGGGATGGATTCCTTATTGTCTTATACATATTTCGTGAGAAAGTTCCGACATTGGGCGCCGCAAAGTATGAGCTATTTTGGGGTCCGTTCGGGTACATCCTACGCTACATTGGATTTATCCCAATTTATTGGGATAGGAAGACCGATACTACCAGTCAGATTGTTGAATTTATTGAGCAGAACAACGTCAAAAACAACCGAAATCTATTTCTGGGGATTTTCCCAGAGGGAAGTCGCTGGAAGGATCGCTGGAGGTCTGGATTTTGGGTAGTATCTCGGAAATTGAATTGCAAAATCCTTACCATTGGACTAGATTATGAAAAAAGATATATTGTGCCTTATTCTATTATTATGCCGACTGATGATGTGAATAATGACATCAATGTTGTCAAAGAACAGCTATATCCATTTATACAACTTTATCAGGAAAATACTGATGTGAAAACTCGGTACAACGACAAGCGAAATTTATGTGTTACAAAAAGTGGAAATGTCATGGATATTCCCAGAAAATCTGGTGATGACCATGAGATAGTATTGGCTCCATATAATTCAGAGCGACTACAGAATATTTTTTGTATTTTTATGATTTTTTTTTCAATATTAATGATGCCATATGTGCAATATACCGAGCAGGTATTACTCTATGATTTATACTGAGACTATCCGTCCAATTGTTCCATATTCTAGTGGAAATTTATGCTAAAATGTGTGCTTTTTTGCCATAGATTATTTACTTTATAAAATTTGATGATTTATTTGAATTTTTAATTTTTTTTCAAAAAACAACCGTACATATTGTGCATTTTTTTAGCAAATTGCGAATGAACATATTGCTTTAAGGTGTAATTCCTAAAAAAATAAGGACGTGTCAGCTTCTGCAAAATAAACATTGCAAAATTATGCATAATTGCAATCTGACGAGGCTGATGATATACCATCTGGATTTTTCGATATTTAGTATTTCTCTTGGCGCTCAACAACATGTTTGCCAAGAGAAACCTATATTGATTCAAATGTTCCTCTCCCAATAAAAGGTTGCTGGTTAGAAAAAATCTCCACCCCATGGTATCCAATTGAAACTTCCAGACTATCTTAGAGAAGTCAAATCTTCGTTTTGTAAGAATCCAATAACTAAAAGCCCTTAGACCGGAACCAGCTAACAAGTATTGTCCGTAGTCTGATACATCAATTGGATTTGTTGGGGAAAATTGTCTATTCTTTGGAGGAAAGATAATTTTTTTGCACCATTTACATTTTCGATTCATTGTTTCAACCCTGAATTTGGAATGACATATGGCGCACCTATTGCAAATTATTGCATCACAATGTGGACACATGTGGCAATTTTTAGGTTCTTCAAGTCCTTGGTTTGGACCCCAACCCCAGAATTTGTGATCATTGCAACACGCACACATAATATATGAAAAAAGCCCAAAAGGACTAGTTTCACGATTTTCCATCATTGTCACAATAGAATCAAAGGTATGAGGCTGAAAAGGGATTCGCTCTAATTTGCATGAATCCAATGTTCTTGGAGTTTTTTGTCTCGTTTCTGGTTTATAACCAGGGACTTGAAAATCCCAAACATATTCAAATTCTTGACTTTCTGCGGACATTTATTCCAGATAAATATGCAGATAATGAAAATTAAATGAATCAATTTTTTTTATTTTGAAACTATCCGCCCGATTGTTCCGTCTTCTAGCCGAACTTTATGACCTCGCGTGTGCTTTTTTGCCTTAGTTAAGACGTCTTTAACTACTCCAATTTTAGTAATTTTTTTATTGTAAGGTTTGATGATTATTGTAACGGTATCACCTTTTTTTGGTGGCAGTGGGGCGGGCTTTTTCTCCATGTATACTTTTATTTTTATAATAATTTTTCCAATTGTTGTTTCACATCTGGTTCTATATCTTCTGGGAATATTACATCAAATTGGATATGCAAATTTCCTCTCTCCTTGTTTTTGCTTTTCGAAATGGGCATGCCCTCATTTTGAATGGTGCGCTTCATATTGGGAGTCGTAATTCCTTTTAAAGGAATTTTTCGCTTTACTCCGTCTAAATATTGCATTTCGAAATACCCACCACATAGAGCTTGCTTCAGCGTAATTTGTGCTGTATAGGTTAAATCGTCACCATTGCGCTGAAAAATCGGATGTGGCAATGTTTCAATAACAAATTCAATATCATTCTGTGGGATTGTGGGGTGCAATTGGTCGCCAGTTTGTTCAAAAGTGATCTTTGTTCCATCTTTCCAACCCTGTTTGACATCAAACTCTATGATCTTTTCTTTAATAGTGGTTTCATTCATATTGATGAAAATTTTGGATTTTATTTTGAATTTTTTTAAACATCCTGTGAATAATTCTTCTAAAGTTACTTTTACAATCTGCTGCTGAACACTATTTTTCTTTGTTTCTTTGGGGATATCTTGCTGAGGTGGCGGCGCTGGAGGTCTTCTTTGCTTATGTGGCTGAGGTGGAGCCGGTGAAGTGGCTATATCATATTGTCTCCGGAGATCCGGATTGGAAAGAATAAAATACGCTTCACATATTTTTTTGAATTTGCTTTCTGCTAATACTTTGTCTTCATTTTTATCGGGGTGCCATTGCAAGGCGAGCTTTTTGTAGGCAACACGAATTTCATTTTGGGTGGCTTCTTTTTTAATTTCTAATATATTGTATAAATTTTCTGTTTGATTCATTATTACAATCAAACGGAATAATTTTTGTAAAAAAACTAATCAGAAAAAAAATTGATGCAAAAAAAAGAATTATTTTTTATGTTTTACCTGAGAGCACAAACAGGAATATGTCTTACGGACGTAATTTTAGCAGCTCTCAACAGCTTAGTCGTGACTCCGATCAAGACTCAAGCAACAGCACCACTGGTGCACAAAGCGAACAACATTCTTCTCGTTCATCATTCGGTGGTGGATGGGGAAGACCTAATGGCGATTCTCACCTTCAAGCCTCTGGTGGTGGTAGATGGGGAAGACCTAACGGCGATTCTCACCTTCAAGCCTCTGGTGACAGTAGATGGGGTAGATCAAGTTTTAAAAGTCATCCAGCTGCAGGCAGTGGATGGGGAAGACGTCAAGATTCTTCTAGTTCTGCTGTTGCAGGTGGAGGTGCCGCAAGACCACCTTCCCAACCAAATTTTATGGTTGTTCTAATCGCAGCCTTATTGCTTCTTCCCGGAGTAACTCAAGAGATTGCCGATTCGTTCACACAGGAATACGTCTATCGGAACCGAGTAGTGACCCCTCACACCCAGGATGACATCGACCGTGCCATTGCGGCTTTCAACGAACTGCACCCACAGAAAGCACCAGCTCCTCCAGAGGGGTATACAGCCGAGTACGTAAGTCACTGTTTTCATGAGAAGTACGCCCTTCCTGAGAATCTTCGCGAGACATTTGATGAGGTTGTTCAGTCATACATCACCAAGAACCCGAAGACATTTTCGATGAAGCTTACAACTGCTGTTGACCGCGCTCTTCTTAAGATTCATGAGTCTATCTCAGAGGAAAACGGTGGACAAATTCCTGAAAAGGCGAATCGAGATCACAAAGAGATCAGCGATGTTGATAAGACTGATACTAAATTAGAACCATGTCATCATTCTCCCTCGGACAGTTTGTTGTTCAACAAATTGATGAGTTACCGGAATTTTCTTAATATTTCTCACAAACACGCGATTGACTTTGTCAATCATTACATGAGCACTGTTAGCGTTCTAATTGCGGATTCCCCAACCCACAATGACATTGCGTCCGCTTATCAAGCAATGTGTCACGCCTTTTTCCCCAACTCTCTTTACACTAGCATCCGTGAACACGGCATTTGCTCGAGAACAGTCTTGAAATCCACAATTGATTACATCAAATTTCAAAAGCTTTTGTACGACGTGATCTATCTTGCCCCACCAAACATTGATGATGCACGAATTAAGATGCTTCAGCGATCGCTGTGTTCTCCAGATCGTGGTGTATTGCTCGGCATATTGGAACTGAAGACCGATGGTAGTGTAACTATTTGGAAGCAGAAGCGAGATAAGACCTTTGAACAACTTCATCCACTTAGCATTCTGTTCATCTGTATAGTGGGTTATGGTGGTCCAAAGGTTTTCGACAACTGTTATTCTCACCGTGAACGGCTTATAGTTAATGATCATCGATCGAATGCACTTTTTGTTCCCAAAGACGAAAGATGTTTCAAACAAAAGCCAGAGAGCGGCTATGCTGGTGAAGAATTCAAAACATTATGTGACAAGATCATGATTGGCGCCGGTGCCACACCGGTCTCATTTGATACATCCTCTGTCACAGAAGTGTTTGCATCTAGTTCAGATGTTGCTGCTGCTGAAGAAGAACCAGAGATTCTCATGTGTCACCATCTTCAAACAGTCAAGAAATGTAATGAATACACAGAGTGTAAGAGGTGCACCAGTGAAAAGCCAGGGAGAAATCCCATCAAAAACCTCTGGGGTAAAGTAATTGGGTACCAATCCCGCTAATCTTTCTACCCGATTGGTCTAAATTTTCTAAAATTATAATGTATATTCATATATGAACATCAATTCAACAAATAAGGAAAAAATAAAATATGCGGAATACGGGACGCCGCACACTATTCGCGCCCAAATGTTAAAAACTATCCCGCCGTCATTCTGGAAAAATAAATCCAATAAAATATTCGAGCCCGCTGTTGGAAAAGGTGGGTTCGTCGTAGATATTATAAAAATTCTTAGGAATTATTTTACATATAAGCACATTGTCGAAAATATCCTCTATTTTGCTGATATTAATGCTGCAAATATTCGCAAACTAAAAAAGCTACTTGATCCAACCGGAATTTATAAATTAAATGCTTATACTGGGGATTCCCTTACACTTCCAATTACCACTAGATTCAATTTAGTCATCGGCAATCCTCCCTATAATATTAGCGGCAAAAAAGGTGTTGGTTCCACGCTTTACCAGCATTTTATCCGCGTCGCCCTAACAAAATGGCTGCTTCCCAAAGGCTACCTACTCTATGTGACGCCGCCTTCATGGCGAAAACCCAATCCACCCAGTTCCATAAATTCGGGGCTGTGGGAATTGATGACGAGGGACAACCAAATGGTGTTCTTGGAAATCCATGATATGAACGATGGCATAAAATTTTTCAATGCGCACACGAGATACGATTTTTACCTTATCCGGCGGACCCCTGCAAAGCGCCCAACAAAAATAGTGGATCAATTGGGTAAAAAAGCCACTATCGACCTCACGACATACCCATGGCTTCCCAATTTTGACTTTAAATTTGTAAAAAGCCTCCTAGCCAATTCTCCCAGAACACCCAAATTGGACATAATCTTTGACCTCCGGTACCTATCCAAGCGCGCCAATATGAGCGCCAAAAAGTCCGCCAAATATCGGTATTTGTGCGTGCATACTACGCCCCAAAAAGGCACACGGTATTTCTACAGTGCGAAAAGAGACCGCGGGCATTTCGACATTCCGAAAGTCATTTTCGGCAATAGTGGTCCCCACAGCGCCGTTCTTAATAAAAAAGGTGAATATTGTATGACGGAACATGCAATGGCGATTGCGGACAAAAAGCAGAACTTGGCGAAAATTTTACGTGCCCTGCAGAGCGAGAAGATGAAACGCCTTTTTGCGGCGACCCTGTGGAGTTCATTTCAGATCGAATGGAGAATGTTTTCTTATTTCAGGAAGGACTTTTATAAATATTTTTGAATTAAAAATAAAACACCTATACTAGTATCCTCGCCCCCGAAATGAGTAAAAAAATTAAGAATTTGGAAGAAGAAATAAAAAAATTGGAGGAAGACCTCCGATTGAAAAAGAAGGAGTTAATATACTATTATATTAACAACTGGATGAACACCAATTTCGAAAAATTCAGTGATATCTTAACATATAACGAAATGAAGGTTATTTGCAATTTTATCCACGCGAATTATTTATTTAAAAATTATGACCAAGATGTATCCGTTCAAAGCGACTATTTTTATGACAAAGTCTGCTTAATGCTCGATATTGATTTGAAAGAATTGAACGCCAAATTTGAGCAATTGATACAATATTATGAAGATTTGGACGACTATTTGACAAATGATGAAATCATAGAGAAATTAAATTTTTTCAGGGATAATATTGAACATGTGGAAGAGGATAATTTGGAGATATTTTTCAGTCTGTGTCTTTAACATATTTGAGAGTTATGTCACAAACGATTCCCTTCTTGTTTGTTAAGAAGGCATACAAGGTACGATTTAGTCCTTTCAGAGGGATATGCCCATTCCAGAAGACAGCCTCATGGATAAAATCTTTTGTGTGTTTCAAAAAATCAATCATGCCAGGTGTTTTTGCAGTGATTTCCAGATCACTCAGCTTTTTTAGTAAATTCTTTATTTCAGCTGACCTCTCCTCTTTTGTTTTATGTGTTTCTTCATAAGTTCGCTTTGGACGACTTGCTTGGCCCATTTATTGTATATAATATTATATTTTTTTTAAACCTTTAGCAATATAATTTATATATTTCTAACAATTCTAAATTTTCTTCATTTTGAATTCGTGAGATACATTCTTTAATTTTATCTATCAATACATCGATTTTATCATCAATATCTACTTTACTAATATTATTATCTGGATTAAAACGGATAAATATCCATTTACCACTATGAATCATATATAAATCATCATAACGTATTTCTTCATCTTTTGGATCATATCTACGGTGTCCAAACTCGTCAGTTTCAATCGCTAAAATAGTGTTACCTATCAATTTTCTATGATCTATGCGTCGACGATGTGTGCAATTACAATTTCCCGTATATAATGGTTTATCATGTAGAAATCCTTCAAAATTTGAGTTTATAGCATTTCTTACCATAATTTCTTTTGTATGTAAATAAATAACTTTACTACGATCATCATCCGGAAAAATACGTTTGAAACAAGTTGCACAATATCCATCATATTTAGAAGAACCACCCCGGGAATCTATCCAATCAATACAATTCGGACAACGGGCACCGCCACCATGAGCTGCACATTTATCAGTTTTACCTCTTGCACCTTTTGTGCATCCAGGTTCATTACAGCGATCGCCACCTCCATGAGTAATACATTTATTTGTATTATCTCTGGCACTTGCTTGACATCCAGGTTCATTGCACCGATATCCTCCACCATGTGTAATACATTTATCAGTTTTACCTTGAGCACTTCTTGTGCATCCAGATTCATTGCACCTTAATCCTCCTCCATGCATTACACATTTATTTGTATTACCTCTTGCACTTGCTTGACAACCTGGTTCATTGCATCTGAGACCCCCTCCGTGTAGTTTGCATTTTCCATTTTTTCTTTCTACACTTGATTGACATTCTGGTTCATTGCACCTGAAGCCTCCACCATGTCGTTTGCATTTATCACTTTTATCTCTAGCACTTGCCTTACATTCTGGTTCATTGCATCTAATGCCTCCACCATGACGGTTACATTTCCCATCTTTAATTTGGACACTTGTTTGACATCCAAGTTCATTGCACCTGAAGCCCCCTCCATGTCGTTTGCATTTTTCATTTTTTCCTATAGCACTTTTTGTGCATTCAGGTTCATTACATCTGATACCACCACCATGACGTCTACATTTATCAGTTTTTCCAGTAGCACTAGCTTGACATCCAGGTTCAATACATCGCTTGCCGCCTCCATGTAGAATGCATTTTTCATTATTTCTTATAGCATTTTTTGTGCATTCAGGTTCATTGCATTTAATACATGGATTATGAGCTTTACATTTATCAGTTTTACCTTGAGCAAATTTTTCACACCCAATTTCAATACATATCTTTCGTGGCATTATAATATAATAATTTTATACTTAGAAATATAATAAATCAATTTTTACAAATAATTCTGCTTTTTTAAATAAAAAAATGATTTATTTTTTCTTAAATTCTTATCATTTTACAAAAAGAATCAGCCAATAATGTCATCAGCTCACAATTCAGACAATGAAGAAATTATCCCTTCTGCTCCTGCCTTCTGCAAGAGAATTCGCACAGAGGACCTCCAGTCCGAAGTTGCAAAATCTACTAGAGAAGGTATTGAAGAGCTTTACGAACAGGTCGTTGATAAATTAGGTTCAAATAAGAAAGACAAACAAGATGCCAAAGAACAGGCTATTTACCAAAAGATGATTCAGCAAGCCAAGCTTGTTGAAGCCATAGATGACTTCTTTGTTTGTGATGAAGAGCGCCAGAAGGCTAAATTCATGAATATGTTGATTGAGAACAATCGCAATGTGGATAAACTGGCGAAATGTGATGAAAAAATCGGCGCAATGGAAAAAACCATTGAAGAGCTACGTGAAAAAGAAGACCACCTCAATGATATCATTGAAGGATGCAAAGAGAGTGAAGAAGACCTCAAAACAAAGCTGAAAAAATATAGAGATCGTGTTATTGTTCAAGATGCCACTATTTTTCAAATGAAGCAAAAAATTCAGACGAAGAACACCTATATTCTGCAAATTCTACTAGTTTTTGCTGCAACACTTATATTCTTCAAATTCTACTAGTTTTTGGAGAATGTGTCCTCTATAATCTCTATTCGTAATCGACATCCCAACTATTCGCACGGAATAAACCATTGTTCCGTTGCTCATTATAATGCCCTATAAACCCAATTGTTCGCGCTAATACAAAAAACCCATTCAGAATATCTCCTTCTGAAATAGACCCCTCCCGCCCGTAGTTTATAAGAATATCAGCCAGTGCGGCTCCAATTGCTCCATCTACATTTAAAATCAGATTCGCTTTCTTTGCCAAAGTTTCTTTTTCTACTTCCAATGCAAATGAAAACACCCTCTTCGCAGGGAAGCTCTCTTCCACTAATTTCCGGATGACTTCCACCCTTTTATCAGGATTATACTTTGATTTTACCCGATGACCAATACCCATTATCAATTTCCCTTCCCTCTTCTTTCGACCTACAAACTCCGTGGCACCCTCGTTCGCTTTCCAAGCCCAATAGAAATCCCTGGCGGCGTCCGCAACAGCGCCACCAAATCGGGGTCCAATAGTCAGTAATCCAGAGACCAAAGATTCCACTAATCCTTTTCCAGCTCTCGCAGTTATAATTGTATTCTGAGCACCACTTACGGCGGGTCCATGGTCCGCCATAATCACCAGGCTTTTCTCAATAAATTCTGCTGCCCAATCATCCACCCGGCAATTCAGCCATAAATTTGCCACTGTGTATCCAATGCTGAATTTCCGTGCAACAACCTCGTCGATGACTTCCCCACGATATTTTAAGTCCGTTCTCTCATCCGTCATCCGGGTGATAATGATAGGATTAATGCGAACAATTCCGCCCTTTATTGCGTCTCCAAGGTCCATTGGAACATTGCGACCTCCTCCACATTGTTTTGGAATCAATTTATGAAGTAAAGGCTGCAGAACTGTCCCCAATTCTTCGAATGTCCCTGGCACAATAAGCCCCAATTCCCGCATCCTATTATTCTTATAATTCGCCTCTTCTTTCTGAGACCCGGCGCAAGCCCCAGCGTGCCCAAATTCAATTTGATCGCCAAAACTCTTTTCACTCGTTCCAGAGCACCAGCCCACTAGCATCTTTTTGCTATTCCGATTCCACCATCCCGCAGCATCTATTTCCGCTGTTCCACCGGTTTCTCCCAGCATAATTACTAGTTTTATGTTGTCCACGGTCTCATAGTATTTCACTAAATCGGCGAATCTTATTCCACAATATGCGTCTCCTCCAATGGAAACAGCTTCTCCAATAACCAGCCCCATGTTATTACAAAAATGTATCATTTCGTTGAGTAGCCCCCCAGATTTCGTGATAACGGCGACATTCCCATATTGTGCCAAATTAACTTTCTGGATATGCTCCATCAGCCCACCAACATTTCCAATGCGTTGTCCTCCAATTCCAGCCTTAATGGCTCCCACCGAGGAAGGACCCAGCAATGATTTTCCCCATTTTTTCAAAAATTCTCGCATAGCAATTGTTTTCCTCTCGGGGATACCCTCGGCAATGACATAGAATGTCCGAATATTCTTTATCCCAACTAGTTTCAAAATAACCGCTTCATAGCTCCGCACAGATGCATAATTATACACAGTTGCCGTTTTATCTCCTAACAATTCTTCTATTTGGCGAATACTATTCGTTATTGGAACTCCAATTCTCTTCGTCCCCCAGAAGAAATTTTGTGTTTTGGATTCAATAAATTCATCATATATGCAAACAATATCTGGCTCATTCTTGCCCACATAATAATCATAATCAATTATTCGCTGGATCATAACAGCGTGATTCCCGGCGAAAATAATTTTATCGTTCCATAGGGTTATTTCATCCGGTTCTTCTGCATCATCTTCAATTTGGTCATTTGATTCTATATCAATTCGTACATCGCTCCGTATTTTCTTAGGAAAAATATCCGTAACAATTTGCGTAATTGGATATTCAGTTCCTTTGACAACAATTGGAATCCCCCAGAGCTCCAATTTTTCGCGAATCATTTTTAGCCCAGCTGCTTCATTTACGCCTCCTCTCCTGACAAATACGCGAACCCCTTTTTCTAAAAAGGATGCCCGGGCATCCTCAATAGCCCGAATAATTCCTTTAAATGTTTGTGCAACATCCGTAAAATTGGATATACCCCCACCAATAATTAATATACGATCCTTCGCATTATTCCGCAGCCAATCCTCAAAAATAAGCGAACAATATGCATAAGTTTCGTCAAAACTTGGGTTACCACTGTATTCACCATAATTGTAGAGATTTCCAGCCATCCCACGATTCACTATTGCGTCCGTGAAAAGAACACTTGCACCACCACCGGCAATCAAAGTCAAAATATTCCCATCAGGGTTCAATTTTTTGAACTTCAGACTGGCGCCACTGGATTCGTCTAAGCCCCTAATTTTGGCTTCAGTTGGGTCGCTCCCTCCGCCTTCTTCTCTCCTATCATCCATATACGCTAGATATTTGCGGTCCCAAAAAAGTAGCCCACAACTGTCTACTTTCACTGCAAAATCAACTGGTATCCAATTCCCCGCGGAATCCATAACCAATGGGTTCACCTCTAAATAGTTGGCGTCTATTTGATCAAACATAAAGTCCAATTTTTCAAGAACTTGACTAATTCCAGGAAGCCTAATATCTAATCCGCTAATACTATTTGCATGAATACCGCCAATATTTGGGTCACAATCTACACCACCTTGGTGATGAAATATATATTGCTTCTTTCCATTCTTCATATAAATGCAAAAATATTTTTCATATACTACGCCAATCTGTGCTTCAAGCACAAAATTGGAATATTCTTTTTTTTCAGCCAAAAATTGATCAATTGTCTCATTGGTCTCAATATCCTTCCGAATAAGCCCTTTTTTCCCTCTTCTTTTGACAAATTCGTCGACTTTCAGTATGTATTTTGAACCATTCCCGTCAACCCTTCCACCTAGATGGTCACTTCCAATATCATCCCGAGTTATTTTTCGAATATCCCAATCCGAAGAATAAATTTTTTTTGCTGTATATTCCGATAATTTAATGTAAGGCATATTATTATTCTCTAAAATTTTTTCGTGTTTCCATCGAATAATAAATATTTCGATTTATCTATTTTTCTAAATTCAGGCAATGATATTTTGTATGTTTCAAATCGATCCAGAAGTCTATTATAGTCTTTTAAAGGAATATTCGGTATTTTGCGCTTTATTCCAATCTTCTTCAAAAAAATGTTATACCCGCGAATATCTAATTCCCATTTTTTTTCAGCATTAGATTCTTCAATTGGAACTAATGGGATTTTATTATGGATATGAATATTTTTATAATCAAAATTGCTAAATCCATAATCAAATAGTATAATAGTCGGCAATTCACCTGCAATAATAGGAAATCGCCAAATATTCTTCTTATATCGCACAATAAGGCTATTTTTTCCAGGAAGTTTATATGTGTAACATAATAAATTATGAATTACCCCATGTAAAATGTCTCCATGTATAAATCCAAATAGTTTGTAGGCAATAAATAAGCCCCACTGTAATTGAAAAACAATAAGGTCCGTATTTTTCCGATTTATAACTGAACATTCCTGCAATTTCGGCTGCATTAGAAAATAGTATTTTTGATTGGGGATTTTGTCCAATTCAGGAATAACTACCTGAATATCCTTAGGCAAAATATCAACTTTTTTAGCGGAAATTATCGGAACAAATGAATAAGATATATTGTTGACTACTAATTTCGCCAAGTATTTTGTAATAATATATTCATTCTGGGCATTCTTTTTCCCATAAATAATTTGTGATTTTGTTAGTCCAATCTCGTATAATAATTCCTCTGCATCTTTCCAATATTTATTCCAGATTGGCAATATTTTAAGTATAACTGTGGTCCCTGTATCCGGAGTAACCTTGAAAACTAATTTTTTATCTGTATCAACTAATTGGTAGTTTGTTTTTTTTACCCCAATTTCAATTGAAATAGGGAAGTGATCGGACCCCGAAATTGTATGTGTTGAATAATTGGAAATATCCAGCATAAATCTCCTATTTACAAATAAAAAATCGACTCTCTGTTTTGTCCAAACTGTCGGAGTAATATGATGATTTGCGCAATCCCTAAAACCTTTTCCAATCAGAAACTCTATTTCTTTAAAAGGATTGTCCGTAAAAGTGCTGTAAAATTTTTTTAGTGCCAATTTTTCCTCTTCTGAATAATCGGATTCTTTGATGGCGTTGAAATCCCCGCCAATAAGTATATTTGGACATTTATCCATTTTTACTTTTTCCATTAGTTTATTGATTTGTTCCAATCTACATTTACCTGTTCTATCCCAGACATCTAAATGAATATTATAAATAGAAACCATCACATTTTGATGTTCAATGACAACATTGACAATGCATTTCTTGCGTTCTTTATAACCTGATATATACAATTCTTTTGAGAATTTGCGAATTATAATATTGTTTCGTATAAGAATCATATTTCCAAAATAGTATTGTCCAATTTTATAGGTATTACAAACATATGGAATATACCCAGATTTTTTGAAAATAGATATGATATTTGGATCAAATAAAGCCTCTTGTACTAAAATCACATCAGACATGGTTTTCTCACAAAATTTCAAAAGTCGTTCAACCCCTAATTGGACATTTTCTTCTTGTTTCAGGTTTCCACTTGGTGGTGTAAAGAAATGCACGTTATACGATGTAATCATCAAATTATTACTACTACTTTTTTTGTATATACGTTGATCACATGAAGCCTCGAAATCAGCAATTAGTTCCATTTTTGATTTATATATGTCCGCTTCTTTATAAAAAGGTAACATATTATATGGAATAAAAAAATGATTTAAAAGCATTCCAATTATAAACTAATAAAAACAACAAAATGGGTGTTCCACAACTTTTCGGATGGTTATTTCGTAAATATAAGAATATAGTGTCAGTTTCAATTGACAAAAAAATGGACATCCTCTATTTTGATTTCAATGGATTAATTTATCATTGTTATGCAGATCTAATGCGTGAAAAATATGACTCCTTGAAGGATGCTCCATTGCGGCGCCGTCAGGAAGTCCTAATAGAAGAAATCCTCAAATATACGAAGTCCATTATTTGCACAACCGTCAAACCTAATACGGCTTATTTAAGCATTGATGGTGTTGTGCCCATGGCAAAAATGCACCAACAGAGGCTCCGACGCTATAAAAGTCCCTATTTGAAGGAATGGGAGAACGACATTAAGAAGCGCTATGGAATCTATAAAGAGGAGCTATTGGATACGAACCAGATTACACCTGGGACAGATTTTATGCGCCTATTGAATGAATCTCTACAGCACGCCATTGACACCAAATATTTCGGAGATGTTCAGATGTTTCTGAGTGATTCCGAAAAGATTGGTGAAGGTGAACACAAAATTATCGCGGATATTCGCGAAAAAAAGTTCAAGGACAAAAATATTTGTATTTATGGATTAGACGCGGATTTGATCCTATTAAGTCTGACAATCCCAAATAATAATGTTTTCCTTTTACGAGAGAATGTACACATTGATGCTTCTTTTGCAAATCCTCTACTATACGTTAGTATTCCCATATTGGCGGAAAGTGTATATCATGAGATTATGAAAGAAATGAGCGTCAAATCACTGGACAAACAGAGAATTATTCGGGACTATGTCTTCTTATCTTTCTTGTTAGGAAATGATTTCTTGCATTGTTTGCCCTCACTAAGTATTGTGAACAATGGAATTGATTTTGTCATCAAACTCTATGCGAATAGCTATGCTAAATGTAAGAATTATTTGTTGTCTACTGTGAGCGATGCTGTGCGCATAAATAATGGATTTTTGAAGAATATGTTTGAGTATTTGACGAAGAGCGAGGATTCAAATTTGAAATTTTTGGCGCAGAGAAAAAAGGTGCCAAACCCGCCCAATTTTGACGATCATTATTCAGAAGAGAAGTGGAAATGGGATAGAATCCCCCACAATCCCCGGTTCGAGAAGTGTTTTTCGGTGATCGACTACAAGAATCCAAATTGGAAGAAGCAATATTACAATATTTTCTTTGACTTTGATTGCACGAAACCTCAAAATAATGTCTGCTTGGATGCAATCTGCAAGAATTATTTTGATGGAATTTTGTTCACAGCGAAATATTATTTTGATGGGGCTATCAGTTGGTATTGGTATAATCCTTATCCAGTGGCTCCATTTGTGTCTGATTTGTATGACTACTTGCAGCGCATGGAGACGAAGGATATTAATATGTTGCCAATCCCCACTGGCGCCCCATTTTCATCAACTGAACAACTTATGATGGTTCTTCCGAAGAAATCGGCGAGCCTATTGCCGAAGAAATTGGCAGATGAAATGGAGGGCAGATTAGCCATGTTTTATCCAGATGAATTTGAGTGGATCGCCGAGGAAAAGATGATGCTTTACTCTATAGAGCCAAAATTGCCGCTACTGGATATTGACAGAATTCGGGCAGTTATTCGAGAAATTTTTGTCTAATTTACTTAGTATAGAATGATGGTAATTTCGTGCTTATTTATAATTTTCATATTACTTATGTTTACAATTGTTATCTTTTATACAAAGCCCAATAAGACTACTATTGAGTCATTTACGACTCCAACCGCAGTAAATGTCCCAGCAGGAGGACCAAAACAGGATGGTGCACCTTTTTTGGTTGGCAATCGCTACCCTATGCGCCCTGAAGAACCTATTGTAGAATCTAGTGGAACTTATGAATTCAAGAAGATGAAATTGCTTTATGATGGCGTATGGGGTGAAAAATGTTATTTAGATGGGCGGGGACTGGAGAAGTGTGATTGGGATGACAAAAACAGGGAACCTGGAAAGTATGGTACTAACCATTTTTTCGGGTTACCAGAGAAGAAACTAGATATGGGAGAGGTTGTTGTGAGCCCACCTGAATGTAGAAAATCAAGGTGCCAAAAGAGAAAGGAAAAAGACTTTTGTTATTTGGAACATCCCGGTTTCGAGGATGTTTTCGGCTTTGTCCCACAAAGTAATCGCTTAGAGATGGATTTGCCGCCACCTGCACTTGCATCTTTCTAAAAAATTCTAATATTTTCTATTATTATATTATAATGATAGATTGGATTTATGTTTTAATAATATGTATGGCTTTAGTATTATTTGTAATAGAAAGAGAGGGACATAAGAAGGAGACCTTTGATAATCCAAGTTGCACCCCAGATGTGAAAACATCGCCTGAAGTTTGGGGCAAGAATGGTCCCTCTAGGTATGGAGTTCTCCCACCAAATCCACGGTGTAATATTACATTACTGGGAGAAGGTTGCACAAATATTCCAGAAGAACCTTCTGAAAAATACCAGTCAGTTTGTCAAAAGTCTATAAATACATATCCACCTGGACAGGGATTCACTGATATTAATATACCGATTTATGTAATGGGACGCTCTACTAGTAGGGTTCGCCAATGCCGAAATATTATTAGCCCTGGGGGGAGAACTTCTGTTCCCCCCTACCCCCCCATGACCGGGGGTACACCCCTGGAC
>Ga0255098_1000144_pt1 | contig 22654 bp, 47 predicted proteins | sample Colum_Atlam_RepC_2_FD_188440 | JGI IMG/M metagenome (GOLD analysis project Ga0255098, IMG submission 188440) | Freshwater microbial communities from Columbia River, Oregon, United States - Colum_Atlam_RepC_8d | ecosystem: Environmental > Aquatic > Freshwater > River | place: USA: Oregon... | reverse complement strand
CCGTTATACTAATATAACGAGGTTGTGTTATTTGCTGACTATTTGACAATATTAGTCATTATGATCCGCCCATGTAGGGTCTTCATTTATATATCTATTGCGCCTAGTGTGACAACTATTGCAAACAGCGCTCCGGGCGTTGTGTGACATAAGGGTGCCGCAGGTGGCACAATTGAACCGCTGACGACCCTGCGCGTCAATAGATGGACAACCGCCAGCTTCGTGACCGCAGCAAGGATAGTCCTCGCACCTACCGCTGCTGACGATAGCATCGGCGCGGGGCACTCCGGTGAAGCAAGCCTTGCACTTGCCGTTGGACTTGCGAGCGTAGGACTTGCTGGTGAGGCTCGCGCATTGGGTGCAGGGGGCGCAGTAGACTTGATAGGACTTGCGATAGTATGCCATATGGTTTTTTATAGTTCTAACCGTCGCACGGATTGTCATTCACTTTTCATCTGAAATCAAGGGGGAAAGTGATTTGTCACCAGAATTTAACAAAGGGGTTTGGCATGGTTTCTGCTCGCGACCATAGTTTTCCATTTTGGGCACCCCAAAAGCCAAAACTATGAAAAACCCTCAATTGTATTACTACAAAAGAGGGCATTTGTATTGCTATTTACTCTAAGTCTTTCAATCCTAGAGTGTGACACACAGAGGACAATTTATTTTTAATGATATTCAATTCTTCCCATGTAGCATTATCTGCAATGTGATTCTGGCATTTGTCTATTCTATAAATAGCGTCCTTTACCCAGTTGGCGACAATCAAGGCTTCAGCAACAGACATGGCAGTGGCAGGGGCGGCGGCGGCGCAGGAGGAGGAACTCATGGTCCCCAAGGGTAGCTGGCGGCAATGAGATTGCAAGTCTTTTTGATAGTTTTCCATTTCGGGCTCCCCAAAACTATAAACTATGAAATAGTGATAAATTAGTGATATATCACAGATATGTTATTTGGCTCTTATTTGCATAACATTTGAATAACAAAAAACCCGCCGTATTGCTACAGCGGGTCTCTTGTGGTATTACTATTTATGGTTCATTGATGTACTTGTTCCATTCATCAATAGCGTTGGTGAGAATGTACTCATCAATCTCAGTAATAGAATCAGCATCAAACACTGATTTATCATAAGCAACCATGCAAACAAATTGAAATGAAATATTATCATCATCAATCTCAGAATCAAAGAGAACCTCTACAGGAATGTCACTACCAAAGACATTGATTTTGAAATTGCAGACATTGATAAATGTGTTCTTTAGAGAACCATTGATAATAGGGGTAAGGTGCATAGTAATATTAGAAGCGGCTCAAAAACAATTCATAGAGTTCCTGTTGATATAGATCTGTGACAATATCACGCTCCGCCTCTGTCAAATCGCGATCCCATCCTTTGTGAAAAGCGGAATCCACATAGGCGTTGCAACTACCGGGATTGATGATAATGACCTCCTCTAAATCACTAAATTTGATTGTTGCGCTTGTATTACTATTCATAGTTTGTTTATAAATGAGAACGACCCGACACTGAAGCGTAGCACACCCACGGTGCCTGTCAAACAGGTATTTTTGACCATTTTTGATACCTAAACCATAGTTTCCCGTTTTGGGCTCCCCGAATCCGAAAACTATAAAAACCCTATTGTATTACTACAACAGGGCTATTGTATTACTCTATTTCAAGAAAAGTACTTAATCGTTGAAGTATTTAATGGAATTCCCTTTTGTAGTTTAGCTTTAGCACTGGTCAAACGAGACAGGCGATCATTCCAAAACTCTAAGCTACTAGCATTGTAAGTAGCGGCGGCGCTATAGTAATTGACTTGTTCAGTCATAAATTCGATGTCCCTATTGATAGAACAGAACAAGCTGAAGCTCTCCTCCCAGTTAAGGAATTCGGGTTGCGTTTCCGTTTCGTTGTCTTCGATAGTTTCGAACATATTGTTTATAAATAAGTATTAACTTACAATAAGACCTTAACACACCCACCTAGGATGTCAAAATTTATTTTTGATCAATTTACATACCTAAACCATAGTTTCCACATCTGGGCTCCCCGAAAAGAAAAACTATGCTTTGGAAGAAATTTGTTGCTTTCTTCATTTCTTTCATCTATTTTGGCTCCGCAATGCAAAATCTGAAAAATCAAATCACCTCTCTGCTCATCGCTTACGATCAAAAGCAATCTTCAAAGAAAAGCTACAATCGGTACGCTTTAGGTATCTATCTTAATCAATGGGAAAACATTGCGCTAGACATCCGATTGGGCGCAGAACCCCGTGCCGCTATCGTCGCTGGCTTCAATGGCCGATTGTTGGACTTTATTCTCTGTGGTTTAGGTATGCCGGTATCTACGAAAGAGGAGCAAATCGGGAGCGGGATTTACACTCCAGTTTCTCCAAATCACCCAGAAGCTTGATCAATTCCCCGCCTTCGGGCGGGGACAATAGTTTCTCAAATTGGACTCCCCAGAACCAAAAACTATGAAAAAACCCCCGCTATAGTAGTATAACGGGGGCTTTATTTGTTATTTATTTGAATAATATTTAAAAGACTTCGTTTTGCGCTTCCTGACATTGTTCTGTTCTAATATCAGCAATAGTGTGAAACATTTCCAAAGTTTCTTCCCAAGATTCTAAATCATCAATAAAATTTTCCCAATCGTCTTTAGTATAACACTCAACGTAAACCTGATAGCCGTATCCTTTGTTATAATTTTCTTCTGCTAAATTCTTCAGTTGCTCAATCCAATTTGATTTATCCATAGGGTGCCAAGGTAGCAGAGAGGAAGAAAGAGTCAATGACTTTTTTTGAATTTGATAGTTTTTTTCGGTGGGCACCCCAGAACCAGAAACTATGCTGAGAGCATGGGGAAAGCGCCTTGTCAAGACCTTTATTTGAACTTTATTTGCGCCGATTTGAAATAATTTTTGACAATCAGATTGGCTCTGCTAACCTGTCTTCGTTATGGAAAATCAACATCAGCACATCGACACCGCCAACGACCTCCGCGATCTCATCGCGCAGACTCCCGAAGAGACTGAGGCTCCACGCCTCGCCTCGCCTATTCGCGTGGAGCTTCAAAAGGATGACTTCGCAGAGCTTCGCCTCTCGCTTCTGCGATTGCGCGACGAACTTTACTACTCTTTCAACTCCAAGCCAGAGGCCATAAACGAAATGATCGAAAAGGCCGACAAGGCTCTGCAAAAGACCTCTTGGAGTACCGTCAAGTACATTTTCTGAAAAACTTCACCCCGCTTCGGCGGGGCTTTATAGTTTCTCGATCCGGGCTCCCCAGCCCCGAAAACTATGCTTTGCCGCCCTCATGGCGAAAAAAGTTTTGGAATTTATTTGACTGTTCCACCCCAAAGTTTAAAGTGTCTGGGTCATGAAGAAAACAATCGAATTTTACAACCGCGAGGTTTACGGCACGACTCGCGAGTACCTCGCGAACGAAAACGATGCAAAGATCATTTTCCAGTTGACAGGAAAGAAGACTGTCACTAGTGTTGAGCGAGAGTTGATCAGGGACCTTTCCGGTGGATTGGTTGACTTCAAACAAATTTTGCCTCCTTCAAAAGTGAAGTGATGGCAGGTGGCGGCATGGTGTACAGGGAGAACCTGTGACGGGTATTGATAGTTGAACCTTTAGAAACACCGCTACTATCTTAGTTTCGCACTCATGGTGCGTGGGGAGAGCCCACGACAGGGATTTTGTCAAGAGTTAGTTTGGATTTTCTCTTGGTTTTTGACCCTCATGAAACAAGTGCGAAACTTTCGATAGTTTCTGGCGTTGGGCACCCCGAAAGAAAAAACTATGAAATCAAAAAATAATTTGACTCTCTCTTCGAATCTGATATTTTCTCTCACATGAACAAAATCACTTTGTCTCTCTTGTTTGTCGCTCTTGTCGCTCTTGGCGCTTCCCGCCGAAACTACGGCACGAAGGAAGACTTGTTTCGCGCAATGGCCCAAGTCGAGTCTTCAGGCAATCCCAAGGCAATCAACGCCAAGGAAACTGCCCTTGGCATTTACCAAATCCGCCCCATGTATTTTCTTGACGCTGGAGTCAAGGGGGCGCATAGTCAGGTTTATGACCCTACGGTCGCCCGTAAGGTCTGCGAAAGATACTTTATGCGATATGAACCAAAAGCCTTTGCCAATAATGACATTGAGACTTTGGCGCGATTGCATAATGCTGGCCCCAATTGGCGCAAAAACAAATCATCAACTGATAAATACTGGAATAAGATCAAAAAACACTTGTAATACTATGGAACTTACCTTTTTGTCAGACCCCGGCCACGGTTGGCTTCGTGTTCCAATGAAGTTGCTGGAAGATTGGAATATTGATATCTTAATTACAGAATACAGTTACAGAACAAAAGAGTTTGCTTACTTGGAAGAAGACTGTGATGCTTCTATCTTCATTGACGAAGCAAAGAAAAGAGGTTTTAAGTTTGTTACAAGGTATACAATTATCAAAGACTTTGATGAATATCTGAAAAGAAACGGCCCCGCTTATCGCTTTGTCAATAACTTAAGAACAGCATGAAAATTGAATTGAAAATAACAATGGAAGAGCTAATTGAATTGCGTATCGCACTCAATAACTCTGAGAGACGAATCAAAGAACTAATGTCTCTCAAACACGAAGACTGGCATAAACTGTATGAATTGGATATGCAATCAGTAGAAAAAGGAAAAGAAGCACTAAAACAAATAGTAAAAAGAAACTAAATCACACCCCGCTTCGGCGGGGTTTCATAGTTTCCCGAATCGGGCACCCCGAAGCGAAAAACTATGCCATGCCCTTGACTTCCTCTGAAAATGCTTTACATTGTCTCTCATGATTACTGTATTTTATAACGAAAAACAAAACGTCAATAATAATCAATCCTATAGTCCTAGCGCGAGCAAGCCTAAAAAGGTTTATGATTTGTTCAAAAAGAATCCCCATGTCTCTATCAATAGTGACTGGAAGCCTCTTACTAAACAACAGATTTATATTAGTCATGATGAGAAATATGTTGATGGTGTACTAAATGGTACTATTCCTAATGGCTTTGGCAATAAGATTAAAGAAGTTGCGGATAGTTTGTCTTATACATCTGGTAGTTTTTATAATGCCGCCGTTCATGCTCTAAAGAATAGAGTTGCAATGTCACCCACTAGTGGGTTTCATCATGCTCGTTATTATAATGGTGGCGCGTTTTGTACATTCAACGGTCTTACTATTACTGCTCAATTACTAAAGTCTAATCATAAAACTAAAAGAATTGGTATTATTGATTTCGATGCTCATTGGGGTGATGGCACTGATGATATTATCAAAAAGCTATCTATCAAAGATATTGTTCATTTGAGTCACAATAAGATTTTTGGTTTCTTTGGTACTAACGAAACTCCATTACAAAATCTTTATAAAACACTTGGTGCTGTAAAGGATTGCGAGATTCTACTATATCAAGCGGGTGCTGATCCTCATGTGAATGATCCCCTTGGCGGAGATCTTACTACAGAACAAATGTTCGAACGAGACAGAACAGTCTTTAAGTTTGCTAAAGATAACAACATTCCAATCGTTTGGAATCTAGCTGGCGGATATCAAAGTGATTTTAGTAAAGTATTAGAGATTCATGAAAATACATTAAAGGCTTGTATTGAAGTTTATGAATAGCACAACCCCGCTTCGGCGGGGTTTCATAGTTTCCCGAATCGGGCACCCCGAAAGAAAAAACTATCAGGGCAAAGAAAAGTGAGAAAGAGCGTTGACAGCACCCTTTGAAGGGGCTAGTGTCTTCGCGTATGAATAACACTGTTAAGAACAGCATCCGCCACCTTGTTTGCAAAGCCTACGACGCTTTCGCGCAAAACAAAATAGACATTAGTGTCATATCACTCCCCGGTTCTTCGTGGGAGTTTGAGAAATACGTTGTTAATCACAAAGACTATTCTAATACGTTTACTAAAAACGGATATGGTCTTGAAATGTCACTGTTTGAATGTAACAGTAGTGAGTATCAGAGCAACTTGCGCCCAGTTGCTACTATCTTTCCTCATAACAAGACTAGTGCTTATATACTTTCTTGCCCCAATGTCACTTATCACAATTTGTATTTGAATTCTGATAGTGTTAATAAACTCAAATCCAAAAACATCTTTGCATGGTTTGATTTCTGCGGTAATCCTACTGCACAAAATCTTGATCTAATTAATACCGCCAAGGGCAAGACTGTTACTTTTGTTTTTACTTTCAATACACACTGGCGCTCTGTCAGTAATCTTAACCCTGAGATCCTTGAAGTTGCCAATCAATACAACAAAGGATATGCCATTCAATGCTACTTGCTGCGATTGGCTATTGATCTAGGTTTGTCACTGATTTGGTCTTTTGAGTATGTGTCAAACACTAACCCTATGATGACAGTGTGTGTCAGTAATGATGTCAATGTCGTGACTAATAGGTCTTTGCAAGTTAAAGACTTCATCACTCACCACAAAAAGGAAAAGACTATCACTAAAGACAAGACCCAAAAGGTTATTAATAAACGCGATCTCTTGAATGTATACATTGATTTGAAAGAGCGCCTTGATGATAATACCATCTGTCAAAAGCACGGTATTAGTACAGGTACTCTTGCCGCTTGTAAGGCTTGGATGACTATGTGGAAACAATGGTAATAGAATAACAACAGGGGGGCTTCGGCCCCCCTTCATAGTTCCCCGATCCGGGCACCCCAGAACCGAAAACTATCAACCCCGAAGGGTTGATTTTGCTGCATCATTTAAAGTCAACTATACTGTGTCCATTGTATAGTAGTATAAGACAAATCGGCGGAACAGTTGCGCCTGTATCTAATAGAGCTTTTATGTATGTACGCTCTAATAGAATACCAGTTCTAGTCAAAGGCTTTATCTCTTCGCCCATCCATTGTTTTAAATTATCTTGTATTTGTTTAAGAGTAAGGTTTTTCATATTTATTCTTTCTTATTAAACCAGCGTTTTACCAGTCCTTGCGGCATACTTAATATAAGCTTCAACAAAATCATTCACTAAATTCATCAAAATCATATCAACTTCATCTTGTCCACTAGAATGTCCTTGCTCATAAGCTTGATATTCTAACATAGCCCAGAACTCATCTGGAATTAAATGTTTTTCGCTTTCTGCCATTTGTCTATAAGTAGGTTTCATATTTATTCTTTCTTATTAAATCAACTATCTTCGGGGAAATGCTTGCGCATTACTCTAATGAAATCACAGTCGTTTATGATTTTATAATCTGAAAATTGACTGGATTTATAACTTTGTGACATTTCCCAACGCTTTGTTTTGTAGATTGGTGCGTGGACAATTACCGTCGCTGTGTCGGTTTCAATATCGCGGGATATTTCAACGGAAACTTTGAAGCCAAATGGAACAGGGATTTTCATATTTATTCTTTCTTTAACTACTCAATGTTCACAATCGTGACGCAACTTCAACTGAGACGCTTCACAATCAAAACAATTATCATCCTGATCTTTAACAATAATAAACTCACCGTGGTATCCAGTTACCACCCCATCAAATGAATGATCAAACAAATCATTCGGCATTGGATAAGCAATAACACGCGATCCAACTGAAAAATAATATTTAATATCGTCGTTCATATTTATTCTTTCTTATTATTAAATCCCAACCAGTGAATCCAACTCAAAGTAATTCAAATCCGCCCTTGCTGTCCAGAACAAATCGCGCTCAATTTTCAAACCAAATCGCCCCCTTATGGCTTCCAATTCGCCCAAGGTGCCAATGCTGCCCCACTCCACACAGCCCATGCCCAAGTCAGCGAAGCCGTACAGGATACCGCCTTCGATGCCAGTAATGAGCCAAGTTGCTGCGCCCCAAGGGGTGAACAGCTTGCAAAGCGGCACGGCGCTATCGGCCCCCGCCTTGCTGAGTTTCTCCATCAATTCGACAGTCAATAGTTTCATCAGGGACAAGATAATCAGAAACGGGGCGGCAGTCAAAGCTTTTTCGCATTTGATAGTTTTTTCTTTCGGGCTCCCCAAATCCGAAAACTATAGAAAAAGCCCCCTAGTGTTAAACACTAGAGGGCGCTTTATTTGATATTTGTTCTGTTATTATTTAAAGTTATACCTGCTAAATCTAGAACGAATAGTGTTAAGGGCTTTTCTGATTTCCCCTAATTTTATTTTAAGCTTGGCGCGTTTGTTTTGCAACAGCCTAGCGTTTTTCTTCATCTCCTTAAGAGTAGTGATTTTCTTTTGGAGGTTTGCTATTTCTTTATCTCTTGTCATTTTCACTCCTTTGTATTATTATACCAACTAGCACTACTATTAATAGCAGTGTTATTATCATATCAATGCAATTTGTAACTTACGTTTTTTACTGATTTATTCCAACAGGCGCGGCAAGATAAACATTTGTTGTCCTGATTTGACGCAGGGCAGGTAAACGTATTATCCTTAGACACACCAGAAGTAGTTAACCCTAATGTCTTTGCAATGCCACTAGGCGCATTGCCATTAATCATTAGAGAAGAAAGTCGAATAGTTAAATTAGAAGGAATATCACCATACAATTTAACAAACTCATTTACAATAGAATATTCCCTAGTGGGCAACCAGAATTGAATATCAGGAAGATTGTTTGCAATTTGTACTATCTTTGCCAAGTGATTTACAGATTGAATATCACCACTATCATGCCAACGAAAGAATCCGCTCGTTTCTTTAGCACTAATGACAACAGTCATTGCTTCAACCCATTCGGGTTTATCAATAGAATCGAATCGTTTTTGCAAAGCGTTTCTAACATTGGGCATGTTATAGAAACCTTTCATTGCATAACACTTAGAACAAACACTATTCTTTACAGATACTAGTTTACCGCCTGTTTTACAATACTTTGCAGGAATAGAATAAGAGCGGCAGGGCATCTTAGACGGAGCGGAAAGGCCACCAACGAAGGCAAGAGCATAGTCAAAGTTCATCGTGGAAAGGGTAGGCCAAGGCGTGAATCATTGCAAGCGCTTTTCTTCACTTTTTTTTGATAGTTTCTGGCTCCGGGGTCCCCACTTTCAAAAACTATGATAATAACAAAAGAGCCCCAATTACTAAATTGAGGCTTATTTGACTTATTTGCGGTTAATCTTTTTAATATTTAACACTAATTTTTATTCCTCAAATCCTTTGCATCTTCTTCATTAAGAAAGAAACGATCATCAAAAGCATCAGTTGCCAATACAATATCATGTAGCGTCTCATCTTGTTCTGCTATCTGATTTAGAATAGCAAAAGATTTCTCACTGATACCGTTCTCGTCATCCAAGACAGAGATAATAAACTCACGCAATTTTTTATTCATAGTATTTCGTAGTTATAACCTTCTACACACCAACCTGTATTGTCACTAATAGCATCAGCAATCTCAGACTCAATATCAATAACACCATCAACATTGACTATCATCTCACTTGGCAAATCAGAAATAGATTCGCCGTCAGTATCATAAACAATGTTTGTGACTTTGATCTTCATATTACTTTTAGTTAATCGTTTTAATGAAAGAAGATTCGTGATTCGTCTTTAAATGTAGCCTTATCTCCAGCATCATTCCATTCGATGCCATAGGTCATTCCTTCTTCGACATGGTGCTTATGTAAATAGTTGAAGCCTTTATATTGTCTTGCTTCCATCAATAGATCAGTTACAAAGAACTGAAGAGTCCTGCGTTGGATTGCCGATTCATTCTTACTGGTAGTAAAGAAGTGATTGGCTTTGAGTTTGATACTTTCGAGGCTGACAGTTTTGCGCTTATTCATACGGGGAAATAGTAAATCAGGAAATGGCTGGGCGCAAGGGATTTCGTTAGTATTTCATAGTTTTTCTTTGTGGGCACCCCAGACGGGAAAACTATGCTGGGCAGCAAAAAGGGGCACCCCGTAGGATGCCCCGCGCTGCTTCTATTTGGCGATCTGGCGTTAGTTGTTGGCGACGGCGGTCGTCAGCTTCTTGAAGTCCGCCTCAACGAGGCTGGCCTTGTTCAAAGCGACCAACGTTCCCCTGTTGATTCGTTGGGCAAGCTCGTAGCTGGTAGGCTCAACCTGATGGCTGGTGAATTGGGTGACGGCGTTGTACAGGCTCCAGAGGTTGCGGGACTTGTCCTCGCGATGGGAGGGGTCATTCCAGATGATCTTCACCTTGTCCACATTGCGGTCAGCGATGACCTTGGCCTTGGTGAGGTTGTCGAGGATGGCATACCCCTGCTCATGCTTCACGGGGCGATCAGCGAGGCGGCTGAAGAGCTTGGTGCTATCCTTGAAGCCCTCGACCGCACCAGCCACAACATCTACAAGGCGTGAAACGTCCAGCTTGTCAGAGTGCTTCTGGGTCAGGCTGAACTCTTCCTGAAGAGTCTTCAGGCCGTTGGTGCAGACAAGGCGGAGGATTCCCATCTCGAAAGAGACGCGACAGGAGCGGTCGAAGGAGTTGTTGAGGATCAGGCGCAAGCCGAGATCGTCGCCCACCTTCGGCAGCTTCACCAGTTGGTTCTTGAAATCATACTGGACATAGACGCGAGCGCCGTCGCGCACAACGTGAGCCTTGCGGGTGAAGTCGCCCAACTTGTTGTCGGCAAAGGCGGTCTCGACGGTTTCGATCAGCGAGGAGTTCTGAACCAGCGTGTAGCGTTCAGTGCAAACGCCCAACACGGCCTTGGTATCGGTGCGGCGGTTAGCCATCCACCCAGACGCTTCGCCCTCTGGGGTTAGGAGCGAGACCGTCTCGACCGAATAGTCGAGGTTGCTGGTCGCGGGGGTGAAGGTGGCGGCGGGGGTAACGTTGATTTCGTTCATTGAAGTGTTGATGTTAAGTGTTAACTGACGGGACATACCTTAGACGGCAATCAAATCGGCGGCAAGTCCTTTTTGCGTTTTTTTTCAGATTCTTTCAGGGGCATAGTTTTGGCTTCTGGGCACCCCAATTCCAAAAACTATCATAATCATAATCAAAAATAATCCTTGACAATTTATATCATCTACTATCTATCTCCTTACATATTTGAATCAATAACCCCTATTATTTGGCTTATTTGCAGGTAATGTTTTTAATAATTGCAATAAAAAAGCCCCCTGTATTTAGGAGGCTGGTCTTTATTATTTGGTTGGGGATGATGGAATCGAACCACCACAAAGAGCTTCAAAGGCTCCCGCACTACCATTATGCAAATCCCCAGTTACAAAAAAACCCACTAGTTATTTAACTAATGGGCTGTTATTATTTGGATTATTACGCCTTAACGTACTTAACCTTACCAGACTTAACAGAAAGAATCTTACTTACTGGAACACGACGATCAGCGTCAGCGTTCACATCATAGAAAGAAACAGTCTTAGCAGAAGCAGATAGGATCTGAGCGCAGAAGGTAGTATTCTCCTTCTTAGAACCTACAACTAGGGTGGTGAAACGACCGGCAGTATTATTTAGTGTATCAGTTAATGACATACACTATATACTAGCTACCGGCTGAGTTTTTGTACAAAAAAATATAAAGAAAGTGCAATCAATGCCCAACCAGATGGTAATTTAATCATTAAGCATCCAGCCAAAAATATACTAAATATGAAAAAAAATGATTGCTCTTCTTCGATGTGCATATCTTAGCCTATTCCCATGTTCTTTTTCATGGTATCAATATCGACATTAGATTGAATGTCTTTCAAAGTCCTGCCGGTAATGCGAGCCAAATACTTTTCGAAAGCATCTTTAGGTAGAGTGATTTTCTTTAATTTCATACACTGGCTATAATCCTCTTCTACATCAGCATCAATGAAAGTCTCTTTACCTTGATTGGCAATATTGAATTTAAAATGAAAGTTATTGTTATTATAATTCATGACTTGAAATATGGTGCAACCGGATGGGTCTGCTTCCATATCAAGCTTGTCAAATAATTCAATTACATCTCGCGCTGCAATGAGAGAGATGGAACCATCTATCCATTTGGCAAGGAATAGTTTATTATTTAATGAACGAGTGATCATATATTTAAGAAAGAAAAAATAAGTAGAAGGCCCCGATTTTATGAGTTACGGCGCAGGTATCAGTATGAATAACAACAACAAGACCTATTCAAGCAGACAATCAAGAATATACTCATTACCCTTATTTTACTTCTACTCATTTAAAAGTTATTCAACAGCGTTAACGGGAGTTAACTTGTAGAGAGAAATGCTTAGTTGAGTTCCCCATGCAAATTCAATCTGACCATCTTCAATGTGTGCATTATTTAGCATGTCATTGGTGATTTCGTGATTACAGTATTCGCCATCAACTTCATAGCTAATTACAATCTTATCTTCTTCCGTGAGGATATTCTCAGTGAGCGCAGTGAAACTGAATGGCCCCTGAGTGATTTCAATTACATCAGCAGAAAGGATCTGATTAGAGATCTTCTGTCCTTTGGTGGTTAGTGTAACAAGTGTCATATATTTATTTAATTACCGCCGAGGATCTGGGCTACTTCCCAGACCGCAAGATCATACTTCACGAATTGCTGCGTGTCAAGCCCCTCATATTTCATATAAGAGAGAGAAAAAGAATCATCTACTTTTTTTATCACTAGCATAGTGTGAATTGGATATTTAATACTTTTATAGTTCATTTGGATAAACTGAGTGTAATATATAGTATGAACTATGAGGTTATTTCGAGTCTGGCATCTAAAGGTTTGTCTATTAGAAAGATGGCTGAAGAACTAAAAACTAGCCCTACAAATACTAGATATTGGTTAAAGAAATTTAATATTAAAACTATTCCGCGCTCAGATGTCTCTGAATATAAATTTTGCCCCCGTTGTGAAACTGAAAAATTAAAAACTGAATTTTATAATCGCCGCAATGGTAAAGGTAATTCTGTTTATTGTAAATCTTGTACTCATGACCAAAGCATTGATCGACAGAGAGACTTTAAACAAAAATGTATTGATTACAAAGGCGGCAAGTGTGTTTGTTGTGGGTATAGTAAATGTAATAATGCTTTAGACTTCCATCATCTAGATCCCGATAAAAAAGGATTCGGTATAGCTCAGGCGAGATTAACTTCTTTTAATGAGGAAGTAAAAAAAGAATTAGATAATTGTGCTTTAGTTTGTTCAAATTGTCACCGTGAAATACATGCTGGCTTAATAGACTTACTGAATAACTAATTTAAAAATGGTGTCCCCGACAGGATTCGAACCTGTGACCATTCGCTTAGAAGGCGAAAGCTCTAATTCCAACTGAGCTACGGGGACATAAAATAACAAAAATTAAAAGGTTGATGGCAGAGTCCCAACAATTTTCTCTGCTTTACATAATTCTTGGATTGGACTAGAACCTCATCAACCAGTTTGATTTTTACTGTTGTGTAGATTGGTTACTACATCTCTCCGATTTTACGGGGCTCTAGGTTTAAGCTAACAACAGATATTCAATCAAAATTATTTAAAGAACAAAAATTAATACCCATTTTTTTCTCAGTGTAAAGTGACTGGAAACATTATCACTTGGGCGCACTGTATGTTTTCGCAGATCAGGTCACTCAGCTATCTGATGTACCGAGAGTTCCCAGTACCCCAGATTACGTTCCGGTTCACGACTGTCCTCATTGCTGCAAAATTGGTGCCACTAGACAGACTTGAACTGTCACGCCGTTAAAGGCAGCAGATTTTAAGTCTGCTGTGTCTGCCGATTTCACCATAGTGGCATTGGTGGGCCAAACCGGACTTGAACCGATAACCAAGGAATTATGAGTTCCCTGCTCTAACCAATTGAGCTATTGGCCCACTAAATTAAATGAGTAGCGGGAAACGAATTTCCATCTTATATTAATAACACACGTTAGATATAAGTAACTTCACTACTCAAAATGATAAAGAACAAAATTGGTGCGTCCGGTGGAATTCGAATCCACAACCACCGGCTTAAAAGGCCGATGCTCTACCGTTGAGCTACGAACGCATCTAAAGAACAGAGACAAAATACACCATCTATCGCCGCAGTCAACTATTTTTCCAAAAAAAAGTTTGGCTCCAGAGGAGGGTTTCGAACCCCCAACCCTGCGGTTAACAGCCGCATGCTCTACCATTGAGCTACTCTGGAACGCAGACTACACCATACATCATACCCAGTCAACCGCGAAAAGAGAAAATTTTTCCGCCAAGTATTTTGCTTTTTTTGAAGGCTTTATAATCATTATCATCCTCCAAATCAAATCCATAGATGTACTCGTTATCTTCTTTGATTGCATTAATTGTGCGCCACTTGGTTTTATTTTTATTCTCATAAACAAACTCAAGTGTATTATTTACTCTGTCATTGGCAATATTTGGCTTCATATGATTTATTTATTTAGTCTGAGATCTGGCAAGATTGGCTGTTATTAAGTTATTTAGACTCAAATCGGGCAAAATCCATTAATATTTATACCATCATTTGAAAAGAAAATAGGGTAGGGACAGCGGGGGAAATGGTAGGAATAATTATGAGATGAGTCTTATTTCTCTTATTTAGAGAGATTCTGGTAATCTTTGGGAGTTATTATTAACTTTTGCCTAGGGTAAAATAGAATTAATTAACTTTTCCCTAGGGGTAAATACAAAAAAACGATCCCAAATTTTAATCATTATTTTGAAATGTGCGATTTTACTGGGGTTTTTGCATATTTCTTAATCTGAGTACAGTTTTGTTTACTTTTCCCTAGGGGTTTATATAAAAGTGTACTTTTGCCTAGGGGTAAATAAGAATTAATTGTTATTTCGCGAGGGATAGGGCAAAATTTAAATGAAAATTTTAAAAAATAATGATTATTAAAGAAAAATAATGATTATTGCGCGAAAAATCTGACAAAATTGCTCTTTAAGTGCGTTTTGGTGGGCTTTTGGGGTTACTTTGTGGCGCAAAGTGTGAATTAGTAATTATATTTTTGGCAAACCCATCATTCCTACTACTAAATACATACTACTCTCTTATTTTACTCTATTCTCTCTACTATTACTCCTATATATATTCCTTATATCTATCTCCTATACTTATCTTATTTTAATTCTAATAAAAAAGACAAAAACCCCAGTAAAACCAGAGTTTTTGCCTTGTTTTCAGAGAGGAAAAGTGATTGATTTTACTACTGTTTTCATTGACAAAATACAGCCTATTCTTCAACCACTCTTTGCTCTACTTTTCTCTACTTTATTTTACTTATTACTACCTATAATAGACTATTTCTCTCTTATCTTAATAAATACGTTTAATCCTTTAAAGCTATATTAAATAAACCTCCCCCGCGAGCTTTATTATATACCACTTGGAGGGCTTCAGAAGGGGTGCAAGTGTCACAAACAACCTGAGACTTATTAAATTTATCATTAACAAAGTCCCAACCTTTCATCCACGCTTCTTTAGTATCGTTGAACGTTTCTTTCTTATTGCAACCGCAGCACTCTATTGTCATATTTATTTAATTATAGGATTTGAATTTCTAGCTTCATTAGTTTGATGAAAATGACCGCACCTTGGGCAGGTAGTATACTTATAGTTAACTATTTCATTGCAGTCTTTGCAATTATAATTACTATTTAAATCTTTATCTTTGATTCTAGCTTTTGGATTAGGCTGTTTAGCTTTGTTAGGCATTTAGTAGACCCTCTTACTACTGCTCTTACTACAGTATTATAAGGTCCATAGATGTATTTATAACGCCAAGTTTGGGTAAATTCACGCCTTTGTTCTAGTCTAAGGAAGAATTCTTTGTCGCTCTTCTTTCTTTCAGTATTGGAAGTGGCTTCAAAATTAAGCAATTTGATATCAGTTAACTTGCCGCCGACAAAGGTAGCAACGTACTGAATCCAATAATCATAATCAGTATTATTAGAGTGACAGTAATCATAAAATTGAATAGTGCAAGTATCTTTTAAAGGCTCAAGCCAAGTCTTTTTAGTTTTAAGATAGCCTGATTTCTCCAAAAAGCTTTTGCCATTTGGATTTCCTTGTACCCATTCTGTATCTCGACACTCAATGGATAGTTGACCATCTTTATCGATAATGTAAATATCTAAAGCGCACTCAAAGTCTTTAGTTTGAAAGCCGTATGAGCCAGCGTACCCTTTGGGGTCTTCTGGCATTGGCAGTGAATATTGGCAATCTATGCTATCGTACATCCCCACCTTAATTTCCTCCTTTATCAGCTTTATAATCAATTATAGCTTCAAAGAAACTATAAAATGCTAAATAATCATGCATATCTGCATCATTAAGATTCATTTCTTTTATGTTCACGTTATCAAGATAATCATAAACGACGCTTGCATAGTAAGATGGAATAATTATATTCTTACCATCAAACTTCAAATCATCCGATTCAATAACATATTTATCTTTAAGATACAATTCTTTTTCCATTATAGTTTCTCTTTGAGAGTGGATTCAGCGGACATTTTTAAATCATTACCATCAAGATTAGAAAACTTATGACGAGTCCCCTTTACGGGAATCTCGTCAGTAGCTCCAAATCTATTAACAAATAGCTCCGCCACCTTGTGCAGCGGGTTTCTCTCTTTAATGAGTTGCTTAACATACATTGCCTGTTGGTAAGTCATAAAAAATTATAACCTCCAAAGGGCGGAATGTAAATTTATTCTCCCTTTTTAAAGCTGTCTTTGACGCTCAGGAGAAGGTTATGAATAGTATTTAGAGACTCTACTCTGTCTTTGTAAAGCTTCTCTGTCTTATACTTCTCATCTTCAATTCTTTTGATGAGATCATTTATTTTGTGCATTGTTAGCACTGGCTTGCCTCTTTCAAACTCTGAGATGTTCATACACTATTGTAATTTTAAGACATATAAACCTCCAGAAAAAGAAGCTCGCCAAAAGACGCTCCAGAAAGGAGTCTTTTCCATAGCATTAATCACTTGTTCATTGCCGCTCCAGCCGCCAGTAGCAATTTCTAACGCTTTGAATTCTTTGTCTTTGAAAGCCGAGAGTTTATTATAATCATTAATAATCTCCCATCTTCCATAATGTTTATTAAAAGCAGTCTCAGCAAAGGCCAAGAATGATTCAGGCTCCCAGTTATTATTTCTATACCAATAACTGATTAAAGCCAGCGTTTCATCTGTTGGATAACCGTCTGAATCGAATGTCGCTTTCATTTTTTATCAGGACTCCTAAACCACACACAAAATTGTATCAATGTGCGTATCCCCCAAGCTTGGAGGAGACCAATTTTTTTAGCCATTATTAATTCTGGCATCAACCAGTTCCACAAATAATAAATACACACCATAGAAACAAAATTAATAATTATTTCTACAAGTATAGCTAGAATAATTTTTTTCATAGGCTATCGTATAAATTTTTTATCCACTTGTTACGCTGCTTGATATTATTAAGATCCCTAGCTTCATATTCTTTATGATATTCGATATGTCTATTGTGTTCCGCAAGCTTCTTTGTTACATAATCTTTATAAGTCATAGCGGAAACAACTTTAAGCTCATGCTCGTAATGATCAAGTCCACCACAATCAAAACTCATTGAATCAGTCAACTGTCCAATCATGAACTTTTTTAGCCCCTCATGTTCTTTAGTGGGTGGTTGCCAATTCTTAGCTTTTTCAAGTATATCAGAGTAACGCTTTTTTAGTTCGTTTTTTTCTTTTATGCTTTTTTCGTAATCAGCTATCGTTTCCTTAACATAAGAATCAAATTGAGCTTTAGTAGGCTTTTCAAATTTCTTTAGCTTTTTTAGCTCTTCTGTATGATAAGACTCTTCTGGCATGATCTTTGGCTTTGCGTCAGCAGGATCATCGCGTTGCATTACACAAGCACCAAACGCTCTAGCACAACCTAGAGCGAAGTCCTTGAATGCTACTTCTTTACCGTAATATATATTTTCTGTATATCCAGAGGGCATAATTTTAAAATTTAATTTTCTTAGACTTTCTGTTGCAATTCCATGAGTCAGGGGCAAAATAAACTATTGCTTGATATTTCAGATTTTGAAAACAAACATAATCCATTTTCTTATTAAAATCATCGTAATCCAACTTAACTGAAATACGAGGATTCATTTGGCAATCGTCGATCTTATATGGGTAATCTCTGAATTCTAGCTCTACGCCCACGATTTTATCGCTGCTGTAAGTAACGCAGCCTTGTGAAGCGTATTTGAGTTTATGACTATCAGTTTTACTATTCCAGTCAACAACAACAGCAACAAAGCCATTCTCCATTTCGTAAGCGTCAAGAATCTTTGCACCGAAACCAATTTTGTCGAGATGATCAATTTCCTGATCAATAAAACTGAACTCAAGGTAAGCTCTCATGTAGGAAGTATTTAATATTTTTTTAGCAGCTTCAGACAGCGGCAAAGTCTTTTCCAACTGTCGGAGAGCAGTATGATCGTCTTTCAGGGCATTGTCAAGGCGATCTTGCAGGGTTGCGAGCTTATTTTTCACGGCTTATAGTGTAATCTATAATGATGAAAGTCAAAACTGTTTTTATCAGCGATTGCCACCTCGGCAGCAACTTTTGTAATCATCAAAAATTAGTAGATTTTATATCTGATATTGACTGCGAAAAGCTATATATTGTTGGCGATTTTATAGATGGATGGCTATTAAAACAAAATTTTAAATGGCACAATAATTACAATCTAATCATACAAAAAATACTGCGTATGAGTAGAAAAGGAACGCAAGTATATTATGTATTTGGCAATCATGATGATTTTTTAGAGCATTATAATGGGTTACATTTCGGTGACAACATTACATTGTGTCGCGAAACTGATTTTGAAGCAATGAACGGCAAAAAATATCTTATCATACATGGCGATCAATTTGATGGTATAGTTACAGAACATAAATGGATACAACACGTTGGTTCTTTTATTTATGAAATAAGCCTCGGACTAAATAAATTATTCAGAATATTCAAGTTTAGCTTCAGTAATTTTCTAAAACAAAAAGCAAAAGAAGCAGTAAAGTATATCAGTAATTACGAATATATATTATCTGATTATTGTAAAGGTAAAAATTACGATGGCGTAATAACTGGTCATATTCATCAACCGGCAAATAAAATTATTAATGATATTCATTATTTAAACTGCGGCGATTGGATAGAAAGCAATACAGCAATTATAGAAACAAACGAAGGCGAAATTAAATTAATAAAACTATGAAAGTATTATTCGGCGTACAAAGCGAAGGCAATGGACACATGACTCAAGCATTATGCGTTCAAGAGTATTTAAAAACAAGGAATTATGAAATCGGTCCCGCATTTGTTGCTGAGAAAAAGAAAGGATTAGCTAAATATTTCACAGATTCATTTGAGACTTATGAATACGAAGGGTTTGATTTTGTATTCGGTAAAGATGGTAAAGTAATTATATGGCAGACTTTCTTAAAAGGTTGTATAGAAATGCCAAAATTATTATACTCTTTCATTAAAATCTGCGCCAAAATTAAAAAAGAAAAACCTGATGTTATAGTTAATTTTTATGAGCCGCTTGTTGGCTTGACAGCTTTATTTTTTCGCGATATTAAATATATCAGTTTCGGGCATCAGTATGCTATGGAATCTGATAGTTATCCATTAACTACTGGATTTTATTTTCAAAAATTGTTTTTGGGTATTATAAATGTTGTCAGCAGTATAAATGCAAAGATCGTGGCGTTAAGTTATTATAAATTCGAAGATCCCGAAATGATTATTTGCCCACCAGTTCTCAGAAAAGAAAGTTATACCAAATCTAAAAAACAAGAAGATTTTGTTCTTGTCTATTTAATGAATGAAGATATGGTAAGTCAATTAGTAGACAATGCAGCAATATATCCTGATATAAATATTGAATGCTTTACAAAGTTAACTAGAAAACATCAAACAATATCTAATGTAAAATTATATAATTTAGACGGCCAACTCTTTCAAGAAAAGATGAAAGTATGCAGTGCAGTTGTATGTAGCGGCGGTTTTGAAACAAGTAGCGAAGCTATATTGCATAATAAACCATTATTGATGATTCCTTTGCCAAATCATTTTGAACAATATGCTAATTGTAATGACGCGCAAATACATGGATTTGCAAAATTCAATAATAGAATAGATCTATCTCTTATTCCAGAATCGCAAAAAAATAATGATGAATGGTTTTACAGCTATAAAGAAGTATTAGATGAAGTTTTTTTCTAATTTATAATCAGGTATTTGACCCGCAAACCAGAAAAAGTCTTCCTCAAAAGAATAATAAAAAGTCTGTTCAGTGACAGGATTATAGGCTTCAATTACTATTCTATTATTAATTTCGCGCTGTTTGCCACGAAACTCATATTGAGGATATTTCTTTTTTATTTCTTCAGGAACGTGGATGTTCATTTGTCTTTTTGTAATTATATACTATTCTGGCGTTTACAAAATCGCTTTTCTTTAATAGCATTGATTCGCCGACACGAACATAATCACTAGATTTGTCATCTAGTTTTTCATGAATGTCTTTTATGATCTCATTAAATACCTTAGCTTGCTTTTCTTTACTTTCATTGAAAAGCTGTTCGTTTTCTGCGTTTATTGTATAATTAGTGGTGTAAATATACAATTGTTTACCTAATAGATATTCTATTTCTAATGATATTTTTACATAGTGCTTCTCAGGAAGCAGTGTTTCAATCTTTGGCGTTTCGGGTTCTAAAGATTTTTTCTTGAATATGTTTAGTATGTTCATTAGCTTAAAGAAATTAATAGACATAATCTGTATGATTGCACTTATTGCAATTCACACTTCGTTTAGGAGGATATGTTGCTAACATGGCATTGGGATTAGAATAAAACATTTCTTCTCCACACTTTGGACAAGCAAAGCCAGAGTTGAGATTATTGACTGCGGCAAAATTAATATATGCTTGTTTATTATGTTCCTCAAGACTTTTTAGTGTTTTCTTTGGAACTTCTGGAACTTCTGTTTGTTTTTTAACATATTCTTCAACTTTACGCAGTCTAATATTTAAGACTGCGATTCTGTTATGAGCGCACTGTAATGTTTCGTGAAATCTATAACCTTCTCGCTTCTCTGTAATCGTAGGTGTTCCGCTTCGCGTATCAGAGTAGTAAGAACCACATCCAAAAAGAGAATGATATTCTCCTTTTACTTCGTATGCGTCACAATTTGGGCAGGTTTTAATATTTTTGCTCATATTATTTTAATAGTTCACTATGTTCAAAAATATTACCAACAATGGCGGAATGAAATGCTACATCACAATTTAGATTTGTGATTTTATAATCTTGGCCTCGCCGTTTATACTGAAAGATATAACCGCCGTGGTCAGATTCATATAATACTTGTCCAATTATATTATTACTTACATCATAAGGATTGTTTAAGATATCACCCTCGTAAATTTCATTTCCTTTTGAATCTTTTAAGCCAGTATATTGCATCAATTCATAACCGGGATAATCTACAAAGTCTTGCCATAAATGATGTAATTGAGCATCATATAACATATTCTGAGTAGACCTTCCTTTGGTTTCTCGTTTATCCCACACTCTAAATTTAATTGGTCTGTTCATATTATCTTAACTTTACCACACACTTTATAACAAGTCAAGTTTTTTCTGAAATGCGCTACCTTTATCTTTCCAGTAAATGTTTGGAATGCCTCGTTTATCCGCAACAAATTGAGAAACACCATCATATTTCTTTTCTTTATACATCTCATACAACTTTGGCAGTTCACTATATGTTACAGGTTCAGAATCAGCAGCGGGAGCAAAGTAATCATTTATATTAATAAACAACCCTGTACATTCTTGTTTATCACATTTGTCAACTGCTGAACCAGTAAACAATATACTTTCATCCAATAGGTAAGCAGCCATGCTTTCATAGTCTGGTTCCATCTTACCATAGATGTCATAATAATATGTGCGGTTATCAGTCATATTTGCTGTCTTTGTTTGTAGTGGCACTTGAAAAATAATTAATTTCGCCGCACAATTTGCATATATTTATAGCACCTATATGTACACAAGTAGATCTCCACTCAGAAGATTCGATGCCAGTCTTTCTAATTCTTACTTGCACACGGATTTTATGTTTACAACTATTTTTCACTTAAATATTAACCTTGAATATGCCTGATACCATCTTCAAACTTTTTTTGTCTTGCTTCTGCCTCGGCAGTAGTAGTTGGAGGATCTAATGGCTTAGGCCAAGGAATATCTTTGTAATTGTATTTAAAATCAAACCGCAAAGTAAAAAATATCAATCCTAACTGCAAAGTAATTGCTTTATAAGTGTCATCAATTCCTAAAGCATCATTGCGCCAAATATTTCGGGGAAACATCATCCTTAGTCCTAAATATAATCCTCCTCCGTTTCTTTTACAATGCCATTCAGGATATAGACTTAAATATTTTGTATTCATATTCAATATTGAGCAGTGTCACTTACTTTCTTAACTAGCCTCATTCTTAGACATTTTGGCAAAATCAAATTTTTAAGTAACCACGCATAAAATCTATGTTCTCTTGTTTGTCGAATCATGCGTCATTTCTATCAGCCAAAATTAAAATAATAACCATGCCCAAACCAAAA
>Ga0255098_1000143_pt1 | contig 22791 bp, 16 predicted proteins | sample Colum_Atlam_RepC_2_FD_188440 | JGI IMG/M metagenome (GOLD analysis project Ga0255098, IMG submission 188440) | Freshwater microbial communities from Columbia River, Oregon, United States - Colum_Atlam_RepC_8d | ecosystem: Environmental > Aquatic > Freshwater > River | place: USA: Oregon... | reverse complement strand
CTTATAGAGGTGTTATATATGACTTTCTTTTAACAGATTTTTCAAATATAGACACCACTCAAGGTAAATTTCAAATTGGAGCGATACCTAACACCCTAGCTGTTTCTCGTGTTTCTTATGTACCTTCTTTCTTTCCTGGGATTTATACAGAAGACCCTGGTGTTATATATACTAATAATATCACTATCCCATCAGGTTCTGATAAGTTTATGGTGTATTGGAGATTTGCTACTTTAAGCTATACTCAAGATATATCCCCTGTTGTAGGACAAGCAAACCAAGCATCTCAAGTTTATTATGACTTATCTGAACCTACTTCTACAGAAGTACATATCTCTGTAGATAGTGGAGCTACTTTTACACAAGTAAATAAACTAGAATCTATAAGTTTTGCAACTACAGAAACTGATGTTAAACTCAAATTCGTCAATAATTCATCTAATAAAATACACTTATTAGCATTCGCTATCTTATATGTGTAGGAGATAAAATAAAATGGCAGATAATTATGGAAATGAAGTCAGTAATGTACTTAACTATATCAATAGAAGATATACTCAAGTTGTATGGCAACAAGGTAAACCACCACTAGATTCCGAACTTAACTTCGTAGGTCAAGTCTCTTTTGAAAACCTCAGAGATTCCCTCAAAGAAATGACTAATAGTGGTTTCATGTCTGACCCACTATTCACCGATAGTGATTTCGTTTGTGAATCTAACTACTCTAATCTCTTTAAAATCAAACCTACAACAGCTATCGTTAATGGTCTTATCGTTAATATCACAGGTGTTAATTCCACTACTACAGATAATATCATCGAACTCTCTGATGCTCCTGCATCAGGCAACAGAACTGATTTTATCTTCCTTGAAGTATGGAAATCTCTCATCTCTGCTAATCCTAGCACCGATAATAAACCCTCTGCTGATAAAGTTTATAAATATGGGAATAGAAATTATGGTGGCACTGATAATCCTACTGAAGAACTTATAGATGGAGATATAGGATTTGAAACCACTAAAAGAGTTCAAGTCCAATATCGTATTCGTGTTGTAGATGATATTGATATAGGTATCTATCCAGACGGTTTAGAAACACCTACTATCTTTGCTCAAGGTAATTCAGCTTCCCCTATCACTAATAAAAACTTTACTAGTATGCACTTATTAGGCGACCCTACTTGCTGGAGAGCTGATGTTTCTAGTGACACAACAGCTTCTGTAGATGGTTGGGTATATGCTATTCCTATCTGTGCTGTTTTTAGAAGAAATAAAAGTGAATACTTAAATGTAGATAATGGTGGCAATCCTAACCATAATGGGTCTACTACAAGAGCTATTACTACTACACCTAGAGAATTAACAAACTCTGTTTTAAGTACAGCTTTAACTGCTACTTCAACATCTGCTATTATTGTAGGTACATATACAAGTAGTGCTTTTTCTCAATCTGGTCTTTATCCTATCCTTATTGAAATAGGTGAAGGATTGAATAAAGAAATAGTAAGAGGAACAGCAGTAAATGGTGGGACAAGTACTATTACTATCACAAGAGGTCTTTTAGGCACTCAAGCTAAATATCATCCTGTGGGTACTGCTATTAAAGTATATAATTCAAGACCTGATGGTTTATATGCTGATCAAATAGCTAGTTCTGATATTTTAGATTTAAGAAGATCAGTAAGTTTAAGTGGTTGGGATTATCAAAGACTTTTACAATCTTCAGTATCTGATATCCTATTTAATCGTTTAAAGACAACATGGAAGCAATCAGGTAACGGTGGTACATCTAATTCACAAGGCTTAGTAATTGAACAAGTAGATGTATTAGGTTCAAGTTCATATAATGATGCTGGATTATTAGATGCCCCTAATGGTATTAGAACAACATGGTCAGATAGTGCATTTATACAAAAAGATGTAACAATGCTATTAGACCCTTCAGTTGATCTAGGTGCAGGAAATATAACAACCACAACCTTCTTAAATACAGACTGGGAAGTAAATGCTGATTTATATCCTACAGGGTTTTTAAAGACATCAGGACAATGGAATAACGGCGATGTTATGTTCTTTAACCTTGATGGTTTAAATGGTGGGGCAAGAGGTGGTTTAAAGAATAGTGATAGAGCAGTAAGATTTATAGCTCCCTATGAATCAGACAATCCTGTAAAACTAAGATTTCCTAGCTTTTCTAGTCAAAAAGCAGGTGTTTATCCATCATATACTACTACATATGGTGTTTCTGTTTATCCTTTAGAGAAGTATAACTATGAGAAACCCTTTATTGTTTTAGGTGGGATAGTTCACCCTAATCTAAAATTCTCAAATGTATCTCCGGATGCAGGAGATAATAAACTTATCAATGACCAACCAGATACTGGGTACTATATAATTGATTTAGGTTTTGACTTTACAGATTATTTAGCAGGAACTGAAAAGCTATTAAACGGAACTGAAACTTTAGAGAACCTATTAACAGCTAATGGTACAGATAAAACAGGTTTAAGTTCAGAGTTATATGTAGTAGTATATGGGTCAGCTGAGTTTAATAATAATGGTGCATTTAAAGTAGTAGGTGTAGCTGATACAGATATTACTTATTTGAGTACATATTCAGCTACATCTATAGCAGTAAAGCCTATTAGTAGTACTTTTGCAGGGTGGGTAGATGATACTACAAATGCTTCTATATATGTTGAATTTAGAACACAGAGAACAAGTGCTTTAGATGGCGATACTACTATTGACCCAGCTGACCCTACATCCTTATGTGTTGTCTTAACAGAATTAGATAGTACTGATTTTGGTGATTTAACCGGTTCTACATCTAAAATGCTTGTGAATACTACATTACAATATTCAAGTAATCGTGGTGCTACAAGTCGTGTTCCTGATAATATCCATACAATCGAATTAAGCTCTGGTAATGTTCTTATTTCTAATAAACAAATAGATTTAGATGCTACTTATGGTAAAGATGTTGTAAAACTAGATGTAGATACTCATATTCAATTATGGAATAAATTAGGTTCTACTGGATTAGATATTACAGAAACTACAAAGCATGGTGGTTCTATTATTTTAGGTAGTGATGTAGATAGAGAAGCACAATGCTTTGTAGATACAGGTTCTAAGACTCTTATGATAAGACCTTTTAGAAAAAGAAGTCTTATTGCTCAAGAATTTTTAACAACACCCACTGGCAGTTTATTCGGTTCTGTTGAATATGATCTTTTAACTGGTGTTAAAAAAGATGGTGGTGCTGTATTTACCGAAAGCACATCTACCGGATATAACCCTAAATTAGGTTTAGCTATCCCTTATGAGTATTTACCTAAATTCGGAAGACAAGATATTCCTTATCATACTCGTATAACAGGTGATATTTACTTAGCTGGTATTAACCATTTATTTGCTGATACTGATACTACATCTTCAGATGTATTTAAAGTGATAGGTGGTATTACAAATGGGGGCAATACTTTAGTTTATCCTATGTTATTTTCAACAGGAACTACAGGGTTAGATTATTGTAAATATGGTGCTATCACATCAGGACACCAAGCATATGGTGCTAGAAAAGTCAGCCTAACTAATATCCCAACAAATGATTTAGGTAGTACCCTAGACGGTATTGAATTACCTCCATATTTAGGGTTTGCTCGTGTTTATGGTGTTTATGAAAGAGCCAATTATGTAGCTAAAGTAAATACTACCTTTAAAGGTGCTCACCAAACTGATCGTATTACACCTATCACAGACCCTCCAATTAACTTGTTAAGAACTGATGCTACTAAATATACTATGTATATCAGACAAGGTGGGGGTAATGATGTTACAGGTCAAGATGATAGCCATACTTATATTTTAACATCTCATGCAATAGATATTACTAAAATTCCTACATGGGCAAGTGGAGATGTATTTGATGACTTTGAATATGTAGTAGAAGCTACAATCTTTGGTTTTGCTGAAGGCTTTATCAATAAAAATAACTATGTGTTAGTACGAAGATACAATACAGATGGTTTAAGAGCAGAATCCTCACCATCAGAAGTTAAATTACCTTTTATTATTCCTACAGCACTAGATAGTAATGATGAGGTATATGTAGGATATACAAGAACAGTATATCAAGGAGACCCTTTACATACTAAGGGTGGTACTTCACTACAATATGCTGAATCCTCAGCTAGATATGGTTTAATACCTGTATCAAGTCAATATAATGGTGGGCAAGTGAGAGGTCAATTTGAAGCAAATGGTGATGTAGCTTTAGATATAGTAAATCCTAGACCTTTAAAAGTCTTGTCCTCAATGGATTTTTACTTAACTTTAGGTACAGGTAAAATAGGTGGTAGTTTATATAATGAAACTTTAACAGATGTAGGTGTAGTAAGTAGTCATAATATACCTACAACATCGACTGACCCTATTGTTAAATATGAACCTAATGCTTTTACAAGTGGAGTAAAAGAAACAAGTTTTAAAGCAAGTGCTGTTCTTGTTTTTACCTTCTGGAATAGTGCAAATCAATATATAAGATTAACTATTACAACATCAAAGGGAACTGCTCAAATTGTAATGGGAGTTTCTCCACTATCTGGTTTTACAGATAACATAAACGATACCTATTTAGTGACAGCTAAGTATATACAAGGTGCTGATTCAGGTCTTGGTTCTATCTTAATTGAAGCAGTAGAAAATGGTAGTGAAGGAAATAGTGTAAGTCTATCTTTAGACAGTACTAATACAGGATCTCTAACTAATATTGCTCTTTTAAACAGAGCATATTTAAAAACAGGTAGGTCTTTAGGTTATTCTTCTGCTGACCCAAAACTTACTAAAGTCACTCTATCCGGTGGTATTGATATACCTAATGATGCTGGAGATGGCAATATTGACATCTCTCTTGTAGGTTTAACATCAAGATTACCTTTAGGTATTTTAGTAAATGACTCAGACTTCTTATGTGAAGATGTTCTAAATGATGGTACTAGCTATATGGACTCCGTTCAAGGTCTTATTAAAGTCCCATCTATCCAAACACCATTAAGAGGTGCTAGTTCTTATCCTAAGATTAATGGTGTAGCTGGAGATACTCTTATTATGTGTGAAGGTGATGAATTAGAATATAGTGCTTGGTCTTTAACTAATACATCAGGTACTCAAAAATATAGAACCTTTAGAGGTGCTAGTTTATTTGGTGTAGACGGTAGTCCTTTAACTTATGCTAATAAATCATTCTCAACTGATTTAAATCCTGTGTTAAAGGGTGGTTTATTATTGTGTAAAGCTATGCTAGTTCAGAACTATGATGAGACTTTAAATACTACCAACTTATCTTATGGTGATGAGTTACAAGTGGTTATTGTTACACAAGCTATTTATAGATCAGATGATACACTACCTATTACTTTACAAGGTAGTATATCCCCAAGTGGTTATGGTGAAGGGTATGCTAGTGCAGATAGGTATTTTATTAAGGGGAGACCTGTTGTAAAGAATAATAGTGCTAAACCATCTACAAGTGTAAACCCAGCTCCTTATCAAAGATAATATTTTATTTATATTTAAATCTCTTATATAAACTTATATAAACTTATATAAACTTATATAAACTAAACCATATAGGAGCATATTATGGATAGTACAGACTACTTACAACAAATCTTGGGTCATTTCCTAAATACCACTGAATACCATGTAGATAGATTAGAAAAAGAGAATAAAATATATGGTACTGCTTGGCTTAAATGGAATCAAAATTATCTCAAAATGGAAAATCTTCCTGTAGAAATAAGTCCTAAGCAATATGAAGAGTTGAAGAGCATTTATCGTCATATGGCTAAAAAACTTAAAGGTCTTGAAAGTATTATAAGCACTACCTTCCCTTTATTGTTAAAAATAGATATTGATAAAACAGCTAGTGTAAATGCGCAAGGTAGCGAAAATGGTTGGCATTTTGGTGAAACCATATGGTATAACTTTCAAGCTCTTATAGAAATGCTAAAGCTACACTTAAAAGAACTTAGATCAGAATATACTAAATTTCTTGATGGTGGTTATGCTGATGAGAAACTTGTAATAGCTATGAATAAGAAGTTCAGGAAACACTTTAAAGCTATGAGAGAATTAATACGAAACTTACTTTCTGATTTAGAGGAGAAGCTGATGGAATTAGTCTTAACTTTTGAAGGTGAAAGATAAGATACCAGAATACTCAAAGAGTGAAAAAGAACCGTATAAATAATAATAAACCCAGCTCCCTATCAAAGATAGTATATTATTTATTTAAAGCTCTTATATAATGAAACATATAGGAGTTTTAAAATGAGAGCTTCAGCAAAAAGAGTCGCATCTTTATATTTAAAGTCAGCAAGTGATCCTGCTACATTATTTCAGTTATTAGCAGCTAAGAACAAGACATCTTTTGTTCAAAGTGTATATCAACAATTTCTTGCTGGTAGGACATTAAGTCCAAAACAAAAAGAAATTATTGACGAGATTGCAGTTAAAGCGGGAATGAGTCCCATATTTAATGCTTCAGCTTCACCTTCTGTATTGCCAGCAATGGATTTAGATAAAAACATGGATTTAGATGATGATGCAGTTAAAGCAATGAAAGTCTTTGTGAAATTAAATCCTTTCCGAAAAGATGTAATCCTGGAACAACCATTATGGGTTAAAAAGTATGAGCTAAAGAGAAATGATGTGTCTCGTATGTCTGCTAGTCTAGGTTGGAAAAATATGTATGAAATGTCATTTTTCACAAACGATGTGGAAGTGCTTAAGGATACTGAAAGAAATGCTTTTTTTATACAAGAAACAAAGATAATAATTGCCATTCTCCATGAACTGATCCAGAAAAAAATAGGAAGAGGACTAAGTGCTACAGAATTAGAGCTTGAGGTATCAGCCTTAGATGTTTTAATTGATGATCTAAGATTTAGAGATAATTCTACATCGGTATACTTAAAGAATACTGGTAGAGAAGGTCAGAGTATGGTTAAAGTTGTTATAGAACTAAAAGGAAAATATCGTACCTTGTTAGGGCAATTTAAAAAATGAATAGCACAGACTACTTACAACAAATCTTAGGTCATTTTCTAAATAGCACAGAATATCATGTAGCTAGATTAGAAAAAGATCATGAAAAATACGGTGCTACTTGGCTTAAATGGAATCAAAATTATCTCAAAATAGAAAATCTTCCTGTAGAAATAAGTGCTACTCAGTATGTAGAATTGAAAAACATTTATCGTCATATGGCTAAAAAACTTAAAGGTCTTGAAAGTATTATAAGCACTACTTTCCCTTTACTCTTAAAAATAGATATTGATAAAACAGCTAGTGTCAATCAAGATGGTAATGAAAATGGTTGGCATTTTGGTCAAACCATATGGCATAACTTTAAAGCTCTTATAGAAATCCTAAAGCTACACTTAAAAGAACTTAGATCAGAATATACTAAATTTCTTGACGGTGGTTATGCTGATGAGAAACTTGTAGTCGCTATGAATAAGAAATTTAAGAAACACTTTATAGCTATGAGAGAGTTAATACTAAATTTACTTTCTGATTTAGAAGGCAAATTAAAAGAATTAGTCTTAGCTTTTGAAGATGATGGAATGATATGAGAATAGGTACTAAAGTTAGATATCCTCAAATAGATATGTCTCAAAGAGATAGGGGCGTAAAACCTTTGACTAAGTACCTTCCTATAGAAGACGAGTATTTAGTTATGGATGCTAATTATCCTTCTAATTTAAGGATAACACACTCAGAAATAGATATTTTAAATAGATTTTGGTATGGTACAACAAGAGATAAGAATAAAGAATTGACATCCTTTATATATAATTTAGGTAGTCGTTTTCCTGTTAGAAACATAACTACTTTATATAGGGGTATGTCTTTTCCTAATGGACTTATCGAAAAGTATTTAAAAAAAGATGTAGATAAAATAGTAGGTGGTTTAAGATCATGGTCTACAAGTTTAAAAGTAGCTAAACTTTATACTAGCGAAGATACAGATAGAGATAGTGTACTCATCATATGGAAAAATCCTAGTAAAAATAAAATGATCTTAGATACAGAAATACTCAAAGAATATATAAAAAAGAACCATATAAATAATAAGTTATGGTTTAGTGAAAATGAAGTGGTATCAGAAGCCACTAAAGTACAAATTTTAGATATACAAAAGACCTATTTAGGTGAAAAAGTAGATATTTATAGTTTTATGGAAGAAGAACCTAAAGCTAAGTATCTATATACTATTATTATAAAAGGATAACATTATGAGAGTTCTCGGTATTAGTACTACAACACATACCCCTAATGAAGAACACCCAACACCATCAACATCAGTTTTAGCTTTACAATATTTTTTAAAGATATGTCAGAATATACCTGGTGTAGAGACAAGATATATAGATGCACATAAGCTACATATTGTAGAAAATATGTCTTGTTATTCGAGTGATAAGTGGAATTGTGGCGGTAAAGATTCAGGGCCTTATAGGTGCTGGGCACATAAATTATCAGTAGAAGACCCTGATGCTTATGGTGGTGTAGATGAGATGCCTATTATATATGATGGTATAGAATGGGCAGATGCAGTAATAATAGCAACATCAGTCAGATGGATGAATCATAGTGCTGTATTACAGAAAGTGATAGAAAGACTTAATACACTTGAAAATAGACATTCTGTATATGGAGAACCTAATCCTGTAGAAGGTAAGAAAGCTGGGTTTATAGTGTCAGGTGCACATTATCAGACACAAGAAGTGGGGGCAAGACTTGTAGAAGTATTTGAGCAATTAGGGTTTACTACTGAAAGTGGGTATGGGGTATTAACATGGCAAAGGTATCAGAATAGAAACCATGAGCAAGAAGGTAGTAATACTCCTCATATGTGGAGATATTTAAAATCTGAGGATGGGATAGAACAGATAGAGAGTTTATTAAAATTTATAGGTGTGTATTAACGAAAGTATCTAAGGAATGCTTTTTTAGAGAAAGACATAGGGATATTATCAAGAATAGGTTTCAAGTAGGATAGGACTTCTTGAGATTCACCTGGATTTAAATCACCGAGATCGTAAAGACTGTTTAGTTCTTTCAAAGTAAGTCTTAATAAATCTGTCCATACTTCTAATTCCTGTGTTTTAGGCATAGAGTCGGTGCTTGATTTAAGTTCTGCGATAACAGTATAGAGTTCATTATCTTGAATATTATCAAAATCAACATCAGCATTAAGAACATATAAAGATTCTTCAAAAGCATCTAATGGAGATATATTTTTTGGTTTAGGTTGTTGAACGGTAGGCTTACGAGTAGGCTTACGAGTAGGCTTATTAACAATAGGCTCTTGAACGATAGGTTTAATAGGTTTACGAGTAGGTTTAGGAAGGATAGGTTCTATAGGCTTAGTAAAGATAGGCTCTTGAACAACTTGAGGTACAGAAACTGACTTCAATGCTTCTCGACCTGGTTGACTAACAGTCTTTTCAAACCATTCTCCTATTTTCAATACCTTTTTCAATTCTGACAAAGAGATACCCGTTTCGCCTGATTTAAGGTCGATAACAGGAGATTTATTTCCAGTAACAGTATCAATCGCATAGACTTTTAATTCTGTCATAAATCTTTTAACAAGAGAACTGACTGTCCAACTTAAATAAAAAACAATACTCTCAGCCTTAACAGTTAGTTGATTAGGAGAACTACTCTCTAATAATAAACCGTAATTTCCCTTAGTCAATAAGTCTTCTAGATAAATTTTTCCACGACCAGGTTTGTTGAAAATAATATATACTGTAGGATCTAGTTCAAAAGTAAAAGATGTTGACATTTTTTTACCTTGTTCTATTCGCTCTAATTCATCTTTTTCTACTTTTTGAGTGGCAGATGATTTTACAACTTTAATAGGAGTAGCAATAGTAGGGATATTTACATATGTTCTTTCGGGAGAATCTACATAAAAACTAGGATTTCCCCCAAAATAAGGACTTAAATACCTACTATTTAGAACACCCCCAAGCTGTCTTTTCTTTAAAATGTCTTTGAGTTCAAAGCTTCCAGGTACAGACATACCTTTTGCAAGATATTCATCTATAATATCTTGCTGAGATGGAGGTAATTCAAAGTCTTGTGGGTATACAGCACCCTTAGCATTAAACAATGCTGTATCACTATCAAAAATAAAACCCCACCCTACATATTTACCATCTACTTTAAGTATAACGAGATCTCTTTGGATTTTTCTATCAAAAGGAAGCCCTTTTTTAATAGCTTTTTCTGTGTATCCATCAGCTTCTAATTCATATGTAGCTCCAGATAGTCTTTGAGTAGCTCTATAAGAAACAGTAACTTGATACTTAGCACTTATGCCATAGTAAACCTTATCAACAACAGGAATGCTATTGATATCATAAGCTCTAGGTTCTACTTGGTTGTCATCTAAAACGATGGGAGTTCCCGAAATGGAAACATTAGCTCTTCTTCTAAACATCCTAATACCTTCCTTTTTTAAATAATGGAGACTGTAAAATAGTCTTTCTCATAAAAAGACTATTAGCTAATTTATTTTGTATTCTTGTACCCATAGTGGTTTCAAAATACTTTCTCCAACTACGATCTATCATAAAGAGGTCTTCGTGAAACAATACTCTTAGAAATTCACAAAATGCTTCCTCAGGGTTTGTATTAGCATAAACAGTCATAGGTCTTTTGTGTATTCTTATGGGGGTATCTAAGTTTTGAGAGATTATAAAACGGATTTGATCCTCAGTCATTTGATGTACATCAATATCTAAATCAAGTTGTAGCTTTTTAAAAAAAAGCTGTTTCTCTGACAGATCTTGGTAATTTGTTAATGTTGGGGCAGTCCAATAAATTTGGGATACTTCTTTAAAATAGTCATCAGATTCACCAAAAACTTGTCTTATAGTTAAGTTTTCAGTGACACCATTTATAACATCTTCCCAAAATTGTTTAGCTTTATCTGACAAATAATTTCTGAATATGTGATGCCCCAATTCATGACCTATCAGACCACTCATTAACTTAGTATCCATTTTTTCAAAGTAAATTATTTCTATTACTTTTCTGTTAGGTAGATAACACCCATCTACTAAAAAAGATACTGTGGTATGTGTTTGTACAGGTTTTAAACAAAATGTGGGTTTTTCAAAAGAGAAGTATAAGGGTACTTTATGATTAAGTAATAAGGGGAAATGTTCTTTAGCTATCCTATTTATTCTTTGTAAGGTTTTTTCAATTTTAGCTATTGCTCGATCAATCTGATCGTCTTTTGCATCTAAAAAGATACAAGTAAAACCTTGTATCCGAACTTTTATCTCTTGAACTTCAAAAAGATGGTTTCCGTTATTGATAAAAATCTCAAATCTCTCAGTGTCTTTATAAGATTTTACAAATTCTTCCCAGTCAGAAGACCAATTTATAAAAAATATTTCAAATTCACGAATAAAATAATTAAGGTACTTTAGTTCTTCATTTCTAACCTCATCCGGATTTATATTCTGAATAATGTATTTTACTATCTCTTGAAATTCCGTAAAGTTATCTTTATTAAGTAAAGCTAGATTCTTTTTAAAATTTTCCCATAAGGTTCTATTACTCATTTAAATACCTCAGTCTCTTGTGTCTCTTATCGTACTAAAAATAAAATATATATTAAGTTAAACCGATACAAATACCTAAAAATACAAGTGTTAAAGAAATCATCATTCTAGGATTAGCACCAAAGAAATATACATTAAGACTTACTTCAACAGAAAATAAAATCACTTGCCAGATAAGACTTGCTTTCCATATATCATAAGTATTCCTCATATACCACCAAGCATTTAAAGAAGCATAAGTAGTAAGAAGACTTGTATATAACCACCATTCAAAAGGTGATAAGTCTAATCCGAAAACAGCTTTAGCATTTGATCTAAACCAATAAGTAACAGCACAAAAGAAAATTAAAAGTATATACATGATATCTGACCTTAAAAAAGTAGTACGATGTATATTATACATATAAAACATATATTATTGGGGTTTATCTGTACCCTCAAGACTACCGATTGTAATGTCTTCTCTACTTAATTGATTTTCTAATTCAATCATAAATCGAAGAGCTTCATAATTTTGGGTTTCAAGTAATGGCTTAATTCTTTTTGTAGACTCAGGAATAGATTCTTCAAATAAGACTGCATCTTCAAAAGTACCAGCAATCATAACTGCAAAAATAGCTTTATATGGGATATGACATTCAAAAGGAACTCCACCAAATTTCAAGGTAGCAATTACTTTATCTTGTCTAAATTCCATTGGGTAATTATTAGATAAGTTTAAACGAATAACGGTATCTTTTTCTTTTACCTTTTTTGGTAATTCAACACCTTCATAGGTAGGGTCAATAGCAATAGTAGTTTTAGCAATAGCTAAATGATCTAAAAGGATTTGTCTTCTATCCATTTTTGTTTTCCTTATTGGAGGTTGTTTGAGTTCTCATTCCAAGAACCTATTGTTATATCTTCTCTTCTTGATTGAAGTTCAAGTTCAATCATTACCATTCTCATCTCATGCTGTGTTTGAAACACATCCATGTTTTCTTCATCCATCGCTAAAATATGATTTTTAAAATCGATTGGGAAGTCTTTAGGGAATGGGATCGAGTTATCCTTGAATAAATCACTTTCATGACAAATCATATAGATTGAACTATATGGAATTTTAATAGCCATATCTTCTCCTTTAAAAGACTTGATTGTTTCAAGACAATCATCATTTAAAGAAATATGATTTTTACTATCTAGTAAAATACTAAGAAAATTTTTCATACCAAATAAGTATTCTGGCAATACTAAACCATCTGCTTTATGATTAACCATAATGAAGATATCTTCTTTTTCAAGATAGTAGCTTAGAATTTCTTTTTTTGTCAACATAGGTTTTTCTTTCTTTAGACCATGTTTAAAAATTGTTGTTCTGTGATGACTTTAATACCTAACGAATTCGCTTTATCTAACTTACTTCCAGCTTTTTCTCCTGCTACTAAATAGCTTAAGTTTTTACTTACACCACTAGCAACACTCCCACCATTAGATAAAACTAACTCCTCAGCATCTGCTCTTTTCATTTGAGTTAAGGTGCCTGTAAATAAGAAAGATAAACCTTTAAATTTACCTTCTCTTTCTACACCATTACTTATAGTAATATAGTTGATAAGGCTATCTATTAAATCACTATTTTTAGTCAATCCGTTTATAATAGCTTGTGCAGTCAATAAACCAAACCCTTCTATTGACTCAATATCTCTTACCTTTAGATTTCTTATAGCTTCAAGTGTTTTATACTTAGAAGATAAGACCTCACTAGCTCTTCTACCTAGACTATCTATCCCAAGTCCTTGTAAAAACTTAGGCAATTCTATTCTCTTAGATTTGCCGATACTAGATAACCAACCATCGACTCTCACTTCCCCTACATTCTCTAATTTTAAAAGTTCATCCCTATTAAGCCTATATAGGTCAACAATATTATTTAATAAACCTACTTCAATCAATTTATCTACCCAAGATTGACCCATACCTTCAATTTCCATTCTATCTATAAAATGTGAAATACCTTGACTTACTGCCGAAATACAATTTTCTTTATCTGAACAATAGAGAAAATCACCGTCTAAATAGGTATTTGAGCTACAATGCGGACAGGTCGCTGGCAACTCAATATTTTGATCTCCGTCAGTTAAAACTCTCTCTAAATGGGGGATAACACCACCTCTTCTCACTGCTAAAATTTCTGCATTAAGAGTTAATCCCTTAACCTTAATCATACCTGCATGATGTAAACTAATACGACTTACTACTGCACCACTTAATTTTACAGGATCAACTAAACCTACAGGAGTTAAAGTCCCTGTTCTGCTTACTTGCCATTCAATTCCCCTTAAATAAGTCTTATCAGCATCACCTTGAAATTTATATGCTATTGCACCTTTAGGATGATGTGATGTATATCCAGCTTTATCATATTCTAAACAATCATTTGCTTTAAATACTACACCATCAAGTTCATAATCTAAAGAAGAACGAATTTCTGAGATTTGATCATAACCCTTTTGTAAATCTTTAGTGTTATTATAAACAGTAAAATCAGGAACATTAAAGCCTTGATCTTTTAAGAAAAGAAATCTATCTGAGAGTAGTTTAATATCGCTACCAATTAAATCATAGGCAAAAAAGTCTATTTCACTTAATATAGCTTTGCCATCTTTATTCTTTAAAGTACCTGCTACGGCATTTCTAGGATTTGAAAAATCATTAGAGAATTTATTAAAGGTAGAGATAGGCATATAAATCTCACCTCTTACCTCAATAGTATCTTCTGATTTTAATGTTTTAGGGATAGATAGGATAGACATAACATTAGCAGTAATATCTTCACCAATAGAGCCATCGCCTCTTGTAGAGGCAACAGATAATTTGCCCTTAGTATATTTAATAGAGCAAGCCATACCGTCAATTTTAGGGGTCATGACATAGCCGTATTTAAATTTATTTGCCCATTTAAGTAAATCATCTTCTGAGTAGCATTTATCTAAACTTAACATAGGAAGGTCATGTTTAACTTTAGTGCCTATTTCATCATATTGTCCGAGAGAGGACAATATAGGTGATGTAGGGTCTAGTGCTTTTAATTGTTCTACAAGGGCATCATATTCGCTATCTGTGATTTCGGGTTTATTTTCTGACCAGTATAGTTTGTTATGGTGGGTGATTAAGGCTTCAAGTTCTTGCTTATTCATGGCAATTTCTCTCTTGTTAGTGTGTTTGTATTGATTATACAAACCACAAGAGGTTTTGTCAAGAGAGAAATAAATTTTTTTTTTTGTTTATAAATACCTATAGGCATATACTTTATACATAGGAGTTCAAAATGTATTATAAATCGGCAACTGATATTAGAATTGCACAGCTAGAGAGTAAACTAGCTAGACTTGAAAGACTTGCTAAAGAAGCAGGAGTATTACAAGATGTGAGTGATTGGTGGGGTGGCTTACAATTAGAAAACCATCCTGTTATGCACATCATTCTGAATTACTTAAAGGATTCTTTTCCTGATTATAAATGGAGAATGAACCGAACAACAGATGATGAGAACGGTTCTTTTAACGGCAGTAATGAAGATTTTTCTGTTGTTTTTAGCTTCAAGTTTTTGGACATGGAAAATATTTATGTGAACACTTTCTATATTACACCACAAAAAAGAAGTATTGACCCTTATTATAGTCAACTTGTAATGTCCGATAGAGAAGTTGGTATAAAGGTCCCTGCTAATAAATCAGATATTAGAGCTTCAGGTTTAGCCGTAGCTAAATATGTAGAAAAATTAATTACTAAATATACTATTACAAATAGAAGAACTACATCATATCCTAGATAGCACACCATTTTTCTTCATCAGTATCTTCAAGAAGAGTCGGATTAATAGGGTCTTTATCGGTAGGGACTCTAGGTTTAGTAAAATCGATCTCACCTTTATCATTTAATTGTGGATGGAAGATTCGATCAATGGTATCAACAATACTACTTAAATGATGTGATTGAGACTGTAAATCACTATTAAATAAAAGTGATGGAAATACATCACCTACAGCACCTAATAAGATTTCTTCTCTCTCTAATAATAGCTGTTCTCTTAAATCACATAGTTTTAAAATTCTAGCTTCGAGATCATTTCTTCTTTCCTTAATTTCTTGGGTAATCCACCCCCTAGCTGATTTTACAGCATGGTAAAGGTCAGCACCTTTATCCCAATAAAATTCTTCTTTACCTAATTTCCAAAAAGGGTATCTCAATATAGGCAACCAACCAGCTACACTTAAATGATTAGGTTCACCAGCTTTTTCATCAGCTAAAGGAGATACTATCCCCCCATAAGGTTGGTTTTGGATACTTACTTGTTTTACTTCATCTGTGTTAGGGTCTTTATCACCTGTTGGGTCAGCTATAAAAGTATAAGAATCAGGAACTAAGAACATAGATATATCGAAAGGATTACCCCCAAGACTTACATATGCTTTAATAAGTTTAGCTAAACTTGAATTATCTTGTACATCAAGACCTATTCTTTTTTCTGTTAAAGAAGACTTTATATCATCAGGATTAGTTCTAGCATAAATAACTCTTATTTGACCTACACTTTGGATTTCATTTTGGAGGATTTGGAGTCTAGAAGGAACATTTTTTCTTTGGTTTAAAGCAAAGTTTCTAAATTCCATCCAAGATCCTCTTCTAAATAAGACGGTCCAGTTAAATGACATTTTATTCTCCTGATAGGGCTTTAAATAAGGCTGGGAGGAAAGCTGGGTATCCACCAAAAACAAAACAAGCACCGAAGGCAAAGCTTCCATTACCTGAGCCTTCAGGTTTATTTAATGATGTAGTGAGATTATTTACAATTCCAGATGTTCCTTCATTTTCAGCATTAAACAGTAATGAGAGATTTCCACTTATTTTTAAGTTAAACAGTAGATCAATAATAGCTTTGATCTTATTAATGAGAACTTGTAACTCTTCGATTCTTAATACAATAAGATCGATATATTGTTTAATAGCTTTGATGATACCATCTAAACCCAAACTAAAAGATTCTAGGAAGCCGATAATAGTTTTAAAGAAATCCTCAAAACCAGGAATACCATCTTCAAAGAATTTAATATTCTTCCAATCCCCATTACCCCCAGGAGTCTTTCTTAAAGGTAAAAGACTTAATATATTTTTAGCACTGACTTTAATATTTATGTTTTGTGATCCCTTAGTTGTCCCAATTAAATCACGAACTGTTTTAGCACTCGTTAACTCTCCTATTTGAGTTGCTTCAAATTTATTCGGGTTAGATGCCTCAGCATAATAAATAACAGGCAAATTGTCCCCAGGGTAATTATTATTCCACAATTCTTTTCTTTTATCTGCAAACGGACCTGATGCCAAATTCCCTAAGAAATAATTTGAATTAAGAGAAACACCAGCTACAGAATCAAGATCACTCATGAGTGAGTATAAAGTGGTTTTGCTGCCTTTCTTTCTAGGGTCAGGGTCAATATAATCACCTATTAAATTTTTTATATCTTTTTCTAGAGATTTGATTACATTCTGAGGAGGGATATTCATTTTATTGACTATGACTCCGATTTTAAATGCTATTAGATTCCTAAATAGCTTTGCATCTTTAGGGTTTAGCTCATAATCTCCAAGTGATTTACTTAAGTATGCTCTAATATTGGCTTGGGTTTCAGTTGTTAGTTCCATAGTATCATCTAAGAAATAAGCACCTAAGAAATAAATAGCTAAAGCATTTTTTAAAGCAGTAAGGTAATCTTTGGTTTCAGGTAAAGGTAAACTAAGATTTGCTCGATCTCTTACTTGAGTCAACTTTTTAGTTGAAGTTGCACTTAAATTAGGTTTAGTATCTGAGGGTAAGTCGTATATATCCTTTACATTATCACCATCACTTAAACCTAAATCTGTATCACAAGACACTACTTCAATAAATAGTTTTGTAGTAGGAACTTCTGTTTGAGTATCTACTATTTTCTTTCCACCATCATTTTTATACTTGTATTCATAAGTTTTAGGCAGTTTACCTATATCTATCTTTAAACTATATGAACTACCTGCAAAAAAAGAACCTAAAGCACTAGGTGAGTAATAAAAGGTCTTACCTGTTTCTTCTATATGTTCTTTTTTGTATTCTATATCAGAATTAATATCATCTAAATAAAAGACTTTATCACCATTTTTGTATAAAGCTACAGACCCATTAACTGTGGCTAAATCGTTACCTATCTTGTATAAGGATGTCTTATCCTGTTCCTCAGTATTACTTTTATTATTAGGTCTATACTTATATCCAATATACCATGCAGTAGGTCTAGTCCTTACATGGACTAAAAAAGATTTAGGTGGTTTAACATAAGAAGGAAAAGCTTTGCCAGAGGCATTAGGTGGAGGAGCAATATCCCAAGTGATCTTAACCCCATCATATGCAATACTATCTTTTATATTTACTGGCAAAAAACCATTAGTGATTTCACCTTTTATATTTACAGGGTCAGGGTCTGCTGAGGGGGAAAAAGTATTTGTAAGTAATTTTACAACATTCATAATGGCATTAATAGCAGCTACAATAGTAGTTATATCCCCCACTGCAACAACAAAAAGACTCATCGTGCCAGTAGCAGTAGAGAAATTAGGTCTAGTAGGGTCACTAACATTTGTTAGCTTTCTAACCATCCTATTTTCAAAAGCACCGTACCCTCCCTGAAAAGAAGCTAAACCTGATTCTTTAATTTGTGGAATTAAATTTGAATCATCAGTCCAATAAAGACCTAAATTCTTTATATCTTGGAGTAATGCTTTTAACTGTGCTATTAAAGCATCTATTATAAGCTTTATGGGTTGTGTAAAGTCAATTAAGAAGTTTTTTACAAAATTCAAAATGTTCTGTAATAAATCTAAAGTTAGATTTATTGTTTGAAATATTGCATCTACTTGAGGCTTATACTGAGCTATAAAATCAGGTACTAAACCTTTCTCCCCATCTAATTTTTGCCACTCAGCCATTTTTAGTTCTCCTATTCCTCTTTTGAGCTTCTATCTTTTGCAACTCTAACTCAGCTTTAGTTTTATTATCTATGAGCTGATTTAAAGATTTTTCTAATAAGTCCTGCACTAGCTTCATTTGATCTATAAAATCTAATACTGGCTCAGGCACTTTACCAGAACCTTTTTTCCATTCACTCATTTTCATTTACTCCTTCTCATTGTTACCAATGAACCACTTATTAAATTACAACGAATATTAAGCCAATCATATCTTTCTTCTCTTAACTCATACTCGTCTATCCTATCTTCCACAATAGTATACATCCCCACTATATCACTATCTATAGAATATTCTTCTATTAACTTTCTATCCTCCAACATAAATCTTCTCTCTAATAAACTTAAACACTCCGATGTATTACCTATTTCTAAATCACCTGGATATAACACTTTAGTTCTACCCACTATATTTACTAAAGTCTCATTTGTAGGATGTGTAAAGTCATTCACCCCAGCATACTGATACTGCTCTTCTGCCTCATAAATATCCCATGTAGATTGCTTTAACCTAGTCACAGTCTTCATCTTCTCCACAAAAGATAAAAGTCTCTCTCTTAAAAAGAGTATATCCTCAGCTAAATCTATTTCTACACCACTCTTTACTCTTAAGACCTTATAAGTAAAGGGTTCAATAGACTTGGTGAAATCTCTTCCAGGGTCATTAAAGCTTCCACTTATAGCAGGTGCTGTTAATCTTAATTTGGTAGCCTCTGCTAAATCCCCAGTTATATCCTGTGGAGGTAAGATAAATAATTTAGTAGATGGGTTTATACCTACTGTACCTACAACAGGTTCTACTGTAAGTGTAGTATTAGTAATTTCTACTACCTTATATACACCTCTATTATCATCTAAAGGATTTATATCCTCAGAAGTCTCAGCTAAAACCCCATACCAACCTCTTGGGGGCGCCCCATATTCATCTGTTGTACCTGGTAATACACCTTGTGGGTCTATTACTAAATAATCTCCTGCTAAGACATCACTTGTAAAAGTAGCACCACCATCTGTTAATTCATTCTCAGTTACTACAGATGCCCCACTATTCTCTAAGACTACATCAAAACACAAATCTACAAATTGCTTTAATGATTGCTCAATAGGTACAATATTTGGTGAATATTTAAAAATCTCAAATCTATAAGGTGTGTAGTCCTTATTATATCTAATAAGACTTGCCTTAAAGGTAACATCATTTACTTCTGTTACTCTTAATACATGAGTTTCTCTATCTAGATTGTCATATACATAAACCTTATCGCCTATATTTAAGACTTCAGAGAAATTACCAATTTGGGTATCTGTACCATTTACATTTTCATCTACTTTATAATTTACTTTCTTAGCAGTAAGACTAAATGTAGTGCCTGTGTTAGAGATACTATTTACTAAACCTTTTCTTAATTCATAATAGAATCTGAGTTTAGAAAAATCTTGTGAGAGTGTTTTAAAGACAGGTGAGAATCTTCTAGGTCTATAAACTACTATATTAGCTTCTTGTGAAGTACCTGTAGGTGGGGTTGTGACTAAACCTAAATCACTAAAGGGGATAATACCTTTAGGTGTGTTATTAAAGTCATTTACATCATTTAAGTCATTAGATGTTCTAGGGAATGTAGTGTCTAGGTGTATACCTATTGTTAAGGTGATCTCAATAGTTAAGTCAGAATTAGGTAATAAAGGGTATCCAGTATCCCCTAAGCCTGTTGTTAAATCTAAGGTACTACCATTTAGGGTGGCTAATATATCTCCTGAGACACTATCTATTAATTTACCCCCTACAAGAGTAAAGGGGTAGTTATAATTAAATCCGTAGCCTGTTAAATCCACAGGGACTTTTTTAACACCTAAAACAGATTTACCTACAAGAAGTCCTTGATTTACAAGAAACAAGAAATTTGGGTCAGCAGATATATCTGAATCATCAGATATGTCCTTCCATGTAGCTGTAGTAGCTGTAATTGTAGTTCCGGATATAGTCCCTTGAACATAATACATTTCACCCTTAGATTTAGTTAAGGTGTTTTGTATTTGTATATAAAAGAACTGAGGAACTGCATCATAATAGGCTGACCCATCTATATCTGTTTCTATAATTGTATCTGTACCACTAATATAAATGTTTGATATCTTAGGGATAGTAATAGGACACCAACCTAAACCCACTCTTGATGTTAAAGTATTATTAGCTACAGATATAACATCATCCACCCTATATACACCACTAGCATACCCTGATCTGACCTTAACTAAATCCCCCACTAAGACTTTACTAAAATCAGCACTAGCATTATATAAAAAGTTGTTTTTACTTGTATCACTATAAGCACCTACTTTAGCTGTCCCATTATAAATAACAGCACTCTCATCTACCTCAGCACCTAACATGATAGAAAAGTCTAAATCTGTACCTAACTCCACATTCCCATTTCCTTCATAAGATGGGACAATTATTGTATCCCCATCTACAACTAAGTTAGTAAAGGGGACATTGTCATTTATTTGAGAGATGTGGTTAATAGTACTCTCATATTTATTGCTATCATCTAAAGTGAGTTCACAGTTATAGACATATAACTTACCCTCTACATTTACACCCTCAATTAAATACCCTCTTGGTCTCATATAAGTGAAACTAAAGTTTTGGTTTAATTTAAAAGAAACTCTATCATTAAGTATTTCAGGTAAAGCACTACCTGTATCAGAGACATCTAAAGATAAAGTATATGAGTAATAAGCAGATGTTCTAGTAGAACCTACATCATTATAAGTTAATTGAGTCCAGTCAATCCAATCTACAGCTAAAGTAGTGTTCACTTGAATTACAGTATTTACAAAGGAATGTGATATTTTAGGTGTTGCTTTAGTGCCATTAAACAGAAACTCCCATACACCACTTATATAATTAGCTTCTATTGTGACTAAAGTACCTATTAGGTTAATTACAATATTTTTATCCTCAGTAGGTGCAGCTTCTATCAAATCAGATAAATTTTCTATTAAGTAGCTACCAAAGTGTATTTCTACTGTGCGAATAACACCTGTGGTTTGAACGATATAGAATTTACTAAGGGATGTTTTAGGGTAAGCGACTAAATTACCTATCCTATACTTAATCTTATTCCCTACAGGTATATCAGATCTAAATCTGGGTAATGTAATCTCATTACCATTTATAGCTGATATTTCATGTAATCCTTTATCAGCTATAACTATTAAATCACCTGCACTAGCTGATTTTGTAGCTACACCACTAGGTGTCAAATCAACCGTTGTTGTAATTACACCATCTGTATTTACACCAACACCCCTAATCTCATCAGGATATACATATTGACCGGAAGTTTGTTTTTGCAACATAGCTACAATAGATGTACCTAAGCCTGATATAACACTTAATTCATCTTCTACTTGTCTAAAGGGAATACTCTCATCTCCACTATCATTAAAGTCTTCACCTCTTAAAGCAGGAGAGTTAAAAGGTGATGTTAAGGTATTATTAAATCTTACTAGACCACCTAAACAAGAACCACCTGAAGGAGGGTTCTGCTCTAAAAGTTCTTTAATAGGGAAATTAGGATCACTAAAACTAGGATAAGTGTTGTCATATAATTCACCTGTTTTATTATTCACACCTATATCAAAACCTGGTCTATAACTAGGATTGACGGGTGCAGTGTCATCTATATCACCTGAGAAATTTTCTACAATAGTATCCCCTCTTTGAGGATTAAAAGTAGTATCAAAGGATTCTAAAGCTCCACTTGATAAAACTACATAGCACCCATCAATAATATTTTCTACTCTTGCTACTCTAGGTTCTACAGTAAAATCTACAATAGCAAAATCAGTTGTATTGACTATTGTAGAGAAACCACCATTATAAGTACCATGTAATAAAGCAGACCCTTCAGTTAAACCCTTATATCTACGATCAGGATTACCAAGAGAAACATCAGGAATAGACCCCCCACTACTAATAAACTTACTGGTATCTGGATTACCATCTATATCTAAAGGAAAGTCTTTAAGGGGAACAGCACTTAATATTAAAGTAGGTCCTGTGGTTACACCACTAAAACCTGTTTTAGAG
>Ga0255098_1000142_pt1 | contig 22887 bp, 22 predicted proteins | sample Colum_Atlam_RepC_2_FD_188440 | JGI IMG/M metagenome (GOLD analysis project Ga0255098, IMG submission 188440) | Freshwater microbial communities from Columbia River, Oregon, United States - Colum_Atlam_RepC_8d | ecosystem: Environmental > Aquatic > Freshwater > River | place: USA: Oregon... | reverse complement strand
ATATATATGAGTATTCAATTAAGAGCAAAATATGACCCAAACCAAGCATATCATTACTATTACGACCTAGATATAATTAATAATAACGTATCAGGAGACCAAAAACCCGTAATTTTTAATTTTATTGAAGCCCGTAATCAGCCCTATCTATATTGTCCTGAAAATTATTTTATGTCCATAGTGCGATTTTCATTACAGACGCCCTCTCTGCCAAAATTTATACCAACCGTAAAATTAGGACAAAATGACCCTAATGTATTAGTGTATGCTATAACATTATATTATAGATATGTTGCTCCAGGTGGTAATGTGCCTGATTTTATTGGTTCTATTACATCAAATGTCCAGTATGTTCCTTTTGACGAATCACAACCAATCCCAGATGCTCCCATAACAAAACAAGACTTCAGCAGTTATTACTATTATATATATTCTTATCAAGAATGGATACTGATGATTAATACTTGCTTTCAAAATGCATTTAATAATTTACAAGTAGCATATGCTAATTGGGCAACTGCAAATATTGTAAATATTGTAGCGTGGAATAATACATTTCCTAATAATGCAATACCAACCACTCTAAATGCAACAGCCCCGTTTATGGAGTTTGACCCTCAGGCATTAAATGCCGTTCTTAATGGTGATAATCAATGGTATAATGCATCAAATACAGCAAATAAACGAATAGATATATTTTTTAATAATGCTCTTTATCAATTATATCATACGTTTCCATCAACAACAACATTATTCAATGGAGTTTATACTAATAAAATGTTGATGAATTCATTTAATAATTTTAATCTATTTACAACAACAAGCATAACATACCTTCAAGCATATCAGGAAGCATCAACTGCGGTTCTATTAAATCCTATTTCATCTATAGTATTTACAACGGGATTGCTACCTGTTAATAACGAGTTAATATCCGTTCCAAAATCTAACATTATTGGAGGTGTCTCAAGTGGTTCAGGTGCAGCCAATATAGCCCCCATCATTACCGATTTTCAAGTTCCTTTCAGTGCATTAGACCAATATATACCAAATATTCAATACACTCCTTCTAGTGAATATAGATTAGTTGATATGTCAGGGACATCGCCCCTATCTGCTATCCAAATATCAGTATATTGGAAAGACTATTATGGTAATCTTAATCCTTTTTATTTAAATGCAGGTTGTGCTGGTAATATTAAGATAATGTTCCGACGCAAAGACTTATATTCAACAAAATTAGGTATTTAGTATTTTTAAAGAAATATATAAAAATTTTTAATTTAAGATTATAATATAATAAAAATATCTATTATATTATATATAAATGAGTAAAGACTTTAAAAAGGTATTAGTCAAAGACGACAGATTAAATGTAAGCGACCAAATTTCGTATGCCGTTCATAAGGGTGGCCAGAATATGAGTGCCGCACAATTCAATGCTATATCTGCATCAACTAGTTCTTGCACTTGGAATATTCAAGTTCCAAGCGAACAGACAATGATAGACCGTCGCCTTATTTGGACCGCTCAAATCACTTTATCAATTAAAGGAACTCCTGAAGCGGGAAAGAGATTAGTAAATTACGGTTTAACTGACGCATTATCGGCATTTCCTCTTCACCAACTAGCAAGTGTTATGACAGCAACAATTAATAATAATACGGTTTCTATCAATATGCGTGATGTGCTTCCATCTATTCTTCGTATGAATGATAAACGTCAATTATCAAGATATAATGGTATGACCCCAGTAATGTATGACACTTATCGCAATTATCAAGACGCTGTCGGTGCAGTTAATAACGTGTTAGGTGGTTTTGAAAACGTTGCTGATAATGATTTATACAATCGCGGAACTTGGGTTCTTGATAGCATCAGTGGTAATACTCAAGGTGATGGTGCTACAGAAAAAACTGTATTATGCACCTTTACCGTTTTTGAACCAGTATTATTATCACCATTTATTTATGCTGACCCTGCTTCAAATAATCAAGCCTTATATGGTATTCAAAATTTAAATTTCGTATTTAATTTCGGTAGTGCTGACAGAGTATGGCGTTCTTCTACAGCAGGAAAGACTGTTTCGTTTGTTAGTATTGCGAGTTCAAAACTATTATTCAACTTCATCACTCCTCATCCTAGTGATGTAATGCCTGCTAGAAATGTTGTTCCATTTTATGAAATGCCTCGTTATCTTACACAAGTATCATTAACCACTGGTGTCAATGGTGAATTGCCTCTAACAACCAATTCACTTCAACTCAATCAAATTCCGGACCTTCTCTATGTTATGGTTCGTAAGGTGATGGGCGAACAAAAATCTAATGATGCGGACTGCTGGTTGCCTATTACTAAAGTTGCAATCCAATTCAATAATCAAGCGGGTATCCTCTCAAATGCCACCCCTAATGATTTATGGAGATATTCAACAGAAAATGGATGCAATCAATCATATTTAGAATATGCAGGTTATGCTAATCAATATGATGTATCATCTGGTAATGGTCGCGTTATTCCTACATCTGGTTCTCATCTGGTTCTTGCATTCGGTAAGGACATACAAATCAGTGAAGACTTCTACGCATCTGGAAGTTTAGGCAACTTCAATTTACAAATAAATCTAACTGTTAAGAATAATACTGGTTCGGCTCTTAATGCTTCACCATTTGAAATTGTGCTGATTACACAAAATTCAGGTGTCTTCTGTTGTGAAAGAGGAACATCAAGCACCTTCACTGGTATTTTAACTAAGCAGGATGTATTAGATGCAAGTGAGCAAGAAGCCTACTACCACGCATCTGTTAAGCGTCTTGTAGGTGGTGGTTTCTTAGACAGTCTAAAATCAGTTGCTGGTAATATTTTACCAATAGTTCCTAAACTTGGAAAAGAACTTTTAAACAATATGGATAATAAATATGCTAAAGCCGGAGCTCAAGTGCTTGGTGCTTTAGGTGCGGGTCGTAGTGGTGGTAAATCTCGTCTTGCGGACCGTCTTATGTAAATATTTTTATTTATAAAATTTTTAATTTAAAAAAATATAATATAAAATAAATATCTCTTTATATTATATATAATAATGTCAAATTTTAGTATAGCAGTCCCAAGCGTAGTATATTCTTGTTCAATAACCGCAGGTGCGACAGGTGTCGGTAATTGGGCAACTGGTGTTCTTTCAGTCGCTTCCGCAAATCAAAATGGAAATGCAGTATTACGCCCTTTATATAACTTATATCAACAATCATCAAGAATTGTTGGTGTTTCTGGCGGTAATGCAACAACTAGATACAGTATAGCCGTAGGCACTCCAACACCTCAAGTAAACGGCAATCTTCTTGTAAATCAATTTGCTCCCGCACTTACAATTACATCATCAAATAATGGTGAAGCCCTTGCAACCGCTCTTACAATCTACTGGGTCAATGAAGTAGCATCCTCACCAAATTTCGGCGGTGATGTTGCAAGTGGTGTTGCATCTGCTCCTGTCGCTGTCCAACCTTGTTAAAAAATATCTAATCTTTATTAATATATGTCTAAACCGGAAGATATACAAAAAGATATACAAAAAGATGCTGTTGAGACTATTGAAGAGGTAGAAAAAATTGTAAAAGACAAAACAATAACTTGTTATACAAAAATTGCGTTATTTTTTAAGAAACTTGTATATTGTGAATGCAACTCATCTTCAAACTGTGTTAAGAAATTATGAAAATTTATTATAATTAAAATCTAATTATAATATATATAAAAAAGTTATGCCGTATGACAACAATTATAATAGAAGGTTAGCAAGACAAGTCAATAATGCTGATAGGAATTACGCCGACCGCAATGCTTTTTCAAAAACTGATGGGCTTACTGGTGGAATACGTTTCAATTCTGGTAATGCATCAAAACGAGTTGATAGTGAAGGATATTATGAATTACCTCATCTTCCTGATGTATATTATGAAGGTCAAGGACTTATGGAAGGCGGACATCATCCTGATGATGAAAATGAAGATTATTGTATTAAAGGCGGTTCAGGATTTGCATCAGGGTCATATAGGGATACTGGTTTTGGAAGTGTTGAAGGTGCTGGTGCATCTGGTGGTGGTGGTTCTGGTGGTGGGGCATCTGGTGGAACTAAGATGCATTTAATGCCTGTTATTAAAGATGATGTTAAAGGATGCGGTGCATCTGGTGGTCGTCGTCGCGGTCGCCCGTCTAAGATGGCAGGTGCTGGTGTATTTGATGGTGTCAAAAATCTCGCTAATAAAGCATACGACGCATCCAAATATGCTTTTGATAAAGGAAAAAATGTATATGACTATGGCAAGAGATTATATAATAAACCAATATCAACTGGTCTAGAACTAGCAAGTAAAGGTGCTGATTATATGGGTTATGGTAAAAAGAAAAATCAAAAGCAATTAAAAGGTAAAGGACTATTATCATCGGGTTTAAAGACTGCTGGACTTCTAACTGGGAATCCAATGCTTGGAACTGCTGGTGCTATTGGTGGTTTATTCGGTCTTGGTAAGAAAAAACAATTAGAAGGTGCTGGAATAATAGACGGTATGATGAACTTCTTAGGTCTTGGTAAGAAAAAACGATTAGAAGGTGCTGGACTAATAGATGGTATGATGAGCTTCATAGGTCTCGGTAAGAACAAGAAATCACAACTAGAAGCCCATCTAAAAGGTGGAGGATTAATACAAGATATTGGTGGTTTATTCGGTCTTGGACGAAAGCAACAACAAAAATTAGAACAATTAAAAGGTTCTGGGATTTTACAAGACCTTCAAACTTCCTTAAGAGGTGGAACACTTCTTGGAACTGCAGAAACTCAAAATGTTAGTGGTGGACGTAAGAAAGGAAAAGGACTATTTTCAAATGGTTTAAAGACTGCAGGACTTCTAACTGGGAATCCAATACTTGGAACTGCTGGTGCTATTGGTGGTCTTTTTGGTCTTGGTAAAAATAAAGAAAGCCTTGTGCCTGTAGCCCAAATGCAGGGCATAAAAGGTGCTGGTGGTTCTGGTGGTAAAAAACCAAATAAAAGAGCCTCAATTGTAAAAAAAATTATGAAAGAGAGAGGTGTATCTATGATACAAGCATCAGGTATAGTTAAAAAAGAAGGTCTCTATAAACCCTAAAACCTCAAAAAAAAACAATTAATATAATATAAATTAATATCTATTTATATTATATATATGAGCATAAGCAAGGAAGAATTAAGGAGAAATCAAGTGAGGGAAGTGCTTGACGAGTTTAAAAATATTCGCAAGATTGTTTTTGAACGCCAGAAGCAATCTGTTAAGCAATTTGATGATAATGCTAAACCAAAGACTATGCGGGATACGGAAGCAGAAATATCAGTTGATAAAGGTCTTGAACAAATGAAGATTGTATTAAATAAAAAGGTTCAAACTCTTGATTATTTCATATCTAATATAAATTCTTTTAAAGGATTTGACCCAAAATCAACGACAAAAAATGAAAGAGTAAGAGAGACACTTACAAGTATTACTAATTACGGAGATGTATTAACAGCATATAATAATATTGTTAGAGCATATACAAAACAGGGTTTAAGTGATACAAGTAAAATGATTATACAAACTAAATTTCAAGAGATTGACCCAGAATTAAAAGCGTTAATATTTGGTATGAATGAAGTATTAAATTATTTGTTTGGTAGTGAAGGGATATCATCTGTTGTAAATAGAATTGATAAATCAGTATTTGGTATATTACATTCATTATCAGTTTATAGATGTATTGCTGACCAATTAAAAGTAAATAATTATAAAGTTATTGAAAATATAGATATGGAAACCAGTTTCAAACAAATATTAAGCGAACAGAGTGAAACCAGAAGAAAGTTGATAATGCAATATCAAAAATTAAATCCATCTGTTGCATTTGACAGGTCCGTAGCATTAAGAAATTATCCAGTTATTGGTGATGTTAAAAGTCGTCTAGATGCTCTAGAAAGTGAATTAGGGATTAAAATACCAAATAGAAGACAATTAGAAGATGATTTGAAGGATGTATCGGGTGCAGATGTTGAAAAAGTTTTAGACGGTTTCAGGTATGGTGAAAAATTACTAATAAAAGCGAAAGAAGTCCGTAAAATAAATGCTCAAAGACTTAACCAAATAAGGTTAAACGAAATTGATAAGGCAGATATTGAACTTAAACTTGCTGAACTTGAAAAAGCCCCTCCTATAGAAAATCTTGCAGAAGTTGAGCAAGAAATAGATGACCTAAGAGCAGCTCTAGTAAAAGAATACAAAAAGGTAAAAAGATTAAATGCAGAATTACAAAAATACACTAAAAAATTAGATGATTTAAACAAAGATGCAAATAGTGATGTTAAAGAGATAGAACAATGTGTAGATGCTTTAGCAAAAATAAATAACAGATTAACCGAGAGAAAAGAAATTATAGATGATACAGAACTAGACATAGAACATAATCTTGAACTTATAGCAGAAGGTGGCGAATTAGATGAAAAAAGTATAAGAGAAGCGAAAAATACAATTGCTAGACTTGAGGATATTGTGGTTAGTTTGAATAATTTAAATGCTAGAGATGATACTGAAATGGTTTCAAGTCTTGATAATTTAGATAATATGATAATACAACTTCAAAACAATAAACAATCATTTAATCCTGAAAAGGAAAAGAAAAAGAAAAAGAAAGAGGAGAAGAAAGAGGAGAAGACAGGCAGTGGTAAGAGTAAGAGTGGAAGAGGTCGTCATATTATAAGCGATGATGAAGATGAAGGAGTAGCAGGTGATGAAAGCGGTGATAATATGAGCGACGAAGAACGGGAAGAACTTGCTGATGATTTTATTATGGAAGAATTAAAAGGCACAGGCAAACAAATTATATACAATGATAGTAGAGACGATTTCTATAAAGTGAGGAAATATAATAAGCATTAGATTATTAACATATTTTTATTATAATATCTATTATATTATAATAAATGGATGTATTACATAAAAGAAATATAAGTGAATTTGATTATAAAATAATTGATATCATCAAAATATTAAAATTTAATAAATATAAAATAGATATTAAAGGGTCGTCATCTTTGAAATCACAGCAATTTTTTAGTGATTATGATTTCTTTTGTCAAATTCCTGATAAAATCAATGGAGATGAAGCGTATAATACTATTATTAATATTGTTAGGAAGGTTGGGGAACAGTTTGGAATATATTTTATTGAACTGAAACTACAGACTTTGAACAATAAGAAAATTAGATGGTATAATGCTGATAATATTGATAAAAATAAATTTGTTAAATATTTTAATGATGTAGATTTTATTAAGTTGGATATTGTAGCAAATATAGATAATAGATTAACTGAAATTTCTGTCATATATAAATTTGGAGAAAATATTACGGTTGATTATATATCAGGTTTGAAAAGCGATATTAAAGAATTGAAGAAGGAAGGAAAATATTATAAAGTTCTTAAAAGAATGTTCAATATGTATAAAGCAGAAGGCGATAAAAATAAATTAGTAGATTTAACTAATTTTTTTAATAGTGAATACGGTCAAATATATAAACGCTTAAGTAATCTTGACGCTATTAAATTAGTTGCAGATAATTATGATGATAATACTACTAAAAAGATAATAAAATATAATCTTAAAGAACTTGGTAATTTATCACAATTAGATAAAGACCGTTTAAGAATGAATAAGGTGGCGAAGTCGTATTATAATAGTATTATTTAATTATAAAGATATTAAAGGTTAGGCAGGTTAGGCAGGTTAGGCAGAAAACCTATTTTTCCTATAATCTATAAATAATTTCCCCAAAAATAAAAATATAGCAATTCTCCCTAACCTCCCTAACCTGCCTAACCCTAAAATTTAATTAAAAAATATATAAAAATATTTAATTATAAAAATATCTAAAGATATATTATATATATATAATAATGGATATTAGAACCTTAGAAGACATTTTATTTCATCAAACTAATCAAAATAGTTTAAAAATGGAACAAATTACATCACCTGCTTTGATTTCAAACGCTGTTGATAAAGATTTTAAAACCCCTGAAGCAGGACAAATTGATGATGTTAAGTTTTTGGACTTATTTCTAGGCTCTGTTAAGAGACCGCAAGACTATGATAACAAAGTTTATCATAAAAAATTTATGGAAAAAAACGCTGATAAAGTGAAAGAGAAGATAATATGCCCTGTATGTTGTGGCTCTTATACTTATTTTAACAAGTCAAAACATATTAAAAGCGATAGACATATTAAATTACTAGCAAAATACGGACCTGTTAAATTTGATTAACGGCGTTGTTTAGTTTTAAAAATATTGTTATAATATTTTTAAAATAAGTTTATTTATTAAAATCCAAAAAATGAAATCATCCGTTGTCGTTGTTGTTGTTTCGCCTTGTGTTGTGCTTGTATATATTCTTTTACTCTATTATCAAGTAGTGTTGTAATAACAACATCATTATAATAGATATCATTCATCAGGTTGCTTCTGTCTTTAAAAAAAGTTCTAATAAGTTTATTGCATTCTTTATCGTTTGTTAATTTTGTTAAATATGTTTCGGTCATTTATATTATAATATATATAAATAGTATTTCTTTAAGTGAATTAATCAAATTTAATCACTTAAAGAATATAAGTATAAATTGACTTAAAGAAATACTATTTATGTATATTATAATATAAATGCCGAGATTTAATATAAATTTTATTGGAATAATTGACTTTGGGGAACTCACTAAGAGAGATGACGGTAAAGAGTATATGCGAGAACTAATAAATAGAATATCATCTATAACAGATAAGTTTGTAGATGTTCAAGAAAGGATGAATCCTAAAGATGAAAAATATTTTATAAGTGAATATGGATGTTATAGTTGGGGAAGAGAATATGTTATTGTATATGGTTATAGAGATTATATTAATGTAAAAAATATGTTTATGGAAATAGTTAGAGAAACCGAAAAAGGATATAAATATCCTACAGATTTGATTAGAGATAAAGCAGTTATTTTTACTGAAGGTGAAGAAGACGCAAGAAAATATTATTATCTAAAAGATACTAGAAAAAACATTCAATATTAAACAAAAATTATTTTAAAAATATTATAACAATATTTTTAAAACTAATCAACAATACATTTTTCTAAATCAATATGTAGTTGTTCTGTTAATTTCTCATCATCATCTTCACCCAAATCAGTCAAGAGTAAGAAGACGAGAGGAGTTAAATATAGTAATCTTAAATTATCACTAACAGCATTTTTCACATTAGGAGCATCTCTATTGAAGCATATTACATCATCTGTTTCTTCATAATCTTTATATTCTATATTATGTTCATCTAACAGCATTTTAGCATCTTCTAAATTCCAATGCTCTTTCTCTTTTAGAAAGATAATGTTATGAATAATATCCATTTTATATTTATATAATAATATTAGAATATAAATTTTTATAAAAAACATATAAGAATTTTTATATAAAAAATTACTTAAAGAAATATTATATAATCTATTATATATATATAAATGTCCTCACAAAGTGAAATCATAACTTTCGCAATTGAAAATGACCTCAAATTTATCGGCTCTCACATTTCTCTAGATGAAAACGGTAATAAAAAATTTACTCTTACTAAAGGATGGAAAGATAAATCGGCACAACAACTTGCAACAGACTTTGACAATAGATATTATGATTATGAATGGTCAAATGTTTTTATAGTTCCATCTTATGAATACTTAGTTATTGATACAGATGGAAAAGACAGTTATGATTGGTTTGAAGAGTATATATATCAAAATGATTTAACCCCAACAAAAACAAGAACTTTTAGAAATTCAAAGACCCAACCATATAAATATCATTACTGGTTCAAAGTAAATAAAGATGACTTTATGGATAGAATAAAAGACGGCACAGAACAATTTGAAGAATTTAAATTGGATATCCTCTACGGCGATAAATGCCAAGTTTTAGAATTTATAAATAGTTCATTTAAAGAACCAGATATACTTGCATATAGAGAATTTAGAGAAATATATAAAATCATAAAATCTAAATGCACAAAGAAGATAACAAACATACAACCGACGACAGAACAAAAGAAAGAATGTAAAATTGATAATACTATACTCAATACAATATTAGATAATCTAAATCCTGATAGATTTATTAGTTATACAGATTGGATAAATATTTATATGATATTCAAGAATGAAGAATTAGATTTAGACCTATTTAATTATTATAGTAAGAAACATTACAAGAAATATAATGAAGCAGAAAACAATAAAATATTAAATTCAATCAAGAGTATTAATAAAGGTTTGACAATTGCAACACTTTATTTTTGGTTGAAAAAAGATAATATTGAAATCTTTAGAAGTATTCAACCTAAACGAGATGATTTCTGGAAATTAATGAATAATAGTAATCATAATGACTACTCAAAAATATTTTATCAATTAGAAAAAAATAAGTATGTTGTATCATCTAAAACAGGATGGTATGTATATAATATGCATAATGTATTAGAAACTACAGGAGATAAATATCCACCATCTCTACTAAATAACATAAGCGACCAATTACAACAATATATTGAAGAACAAAAGCAATATGTAAAATTAGATGATGAGAAATTCACAGAAAAAATGAAAAAATTAAAGAAGGAGTATGATTGCGTTGGTATGGGAACATACGCAGAAGGCATTATAAAATATCTTAGAACACATTATACAATTGATAATATAGATGACTTAATAGATGCAAATCAAAAATTATTTTCATTTGATGATAAATTATATGATGTTGGTAAAAATGAATTTAGAAATATCAAACCAAGCGACTATATAAAGACAACTAATAAATTATTATGTAATGAAAAATCAAATAAGGATATTAGAACTAATATAACAAACTTGTTAAAATCAATATTTGAAAAAAAAGATATAATAGATTATTGGTTGACAATAACAGGTTTATCACTCTTCACAAATAAATTTGAAAAGTTTTATATTTTAACAGGCACAGGAGGCAACGGCAAGGGGATTTTATCAACAATAATTGAAAAAGCATTAGGAAATTATTATTATCAAGCACAAAGTTCATTTTTATCAACTAAATATGAAGCAGATAAACCATCTCCAACACTTGCAAGATGCCAAGGTGTTAGATATTTATCTATAAGCGAACCTGAAAGCGATGCAAATTCACCGCTTAAAGTTGATTTTATAAAATCAATTACAGGAGGCGACCCAATCACTTGCAGGGCTTTACATAAAAATAATACTACATATAAACCACAATTTACGCCATTCTTACAATGTAATGAAATGCCAAAATTAAATAAGATTGATGGAGGTATTACAAGACGATTAGAAGTAATTGATTATCCATTTAAATTTGTTGAAAATCCAACTAAACCAGAAGAGAGAAAGATAAATTATGCTCTTAAAGATGAAATAACACCAGATTTTATTAATGAATTTTTATTAATGTTATTTGAATATGCATCTAAAAATATAAATAATAAAACTATTGATAAGCCTGTAGATGTAATCAATAGTAGCGGTCAATATCTTGATAATAATAATCCAGTTAAAGATTTTATCAATACATACCTAGTAGAAAAAGATGAAGAAGTGAGCAAATGTATTAATTTATTAGAGTATTTTCACAGGCATTATCCTACATCAAAAGATATAGATATTAAAAAGTTTTTAGTTCTTCTAAGATACAACGGACTTAAAATTGTTAATGTTAAAAATGGTAATTCAATTAAGGGATATAAATATGAAATACCTAAAGAAGAAAAAGAAGAACAACAAACTACAGACTTTATAGACTAGAAATTTAAGTATAAAATAACTATAATAATTCTTTTAGTATTATTATAATTAAACATTTTAAAAAGGTTAGGGAGGTTAGGCAGAAAACCTATTTTTCCTATAATCTATAAATAAAATCCCCAAAAATAAAAATATAGCAATTCTCCCTAACCTCCCTAACCTGCCTAACCCAGCAAAATTTAAGTATAAAAGTATTAATCCAAATCACTTGTAATAGCACTTACAATTTCATCATATGAGCCTCCTGTTAGTTTTTTTACCTGCTTCATTTTAGTTTGGTAGTTCTTAAGCGTCATACCACCATTAAGAAGTGTCAAGGTCCTAACAAGAGCGTGTCTTCCGCAACTATTAATATCATTACTATCTTTTTGAAATTTAACATTATTATAAATTATTTTACCACTAACAGCATTTAAAAGTTGCGATAAGTATGGCGTAGTCTCTCCCAATTTTCTTCGGGTTTCAGGATTAAACCACGTAAGAGGCTCATCTATTTTAGACCCATATGAACAAAAAAATTCATAAGTATTATTGTATCTCATCAACAGTGTCCAATGACCCTTATTTATACTATCTTCATATAATATAAAAACATAATCAGGATTATTTGGTAATAAGTCTTCAATATTTCTATATTTATGAAGGTCTTTATATGTGATAATTTTACTATTAGGAAGATACTTTTTTATATCATCATCTCCAAGAGGATATGCAGTTAATCCTTTTAATTCTTGTTTATCATTCTTTAATTCTTGTTTATCCTTATTTTTCATATTATTAAATGTTAGAAATTTATTATAAAAATATAATATAAAAAATAGTTATTTAATATCTGTTATATATATAATATGAGCTGGAATTTAGGTCTCCAAATAAATAATCTAGCCACCAAATTAAATAGTTTAAGTGGTTCTGTCATAGCAAATCCATTAGTCTCTACGCTAAATGCAAATAATTTTAGTATAACTAATGCAAATAATGTAGCCCTTCAATCACTTAAAGATAGTTCGCTGTCAAATGGAACGAATAACCAAGTCCTAAATGCATCCCTAACAGGTCTTACAGTTTGGAAAACTCCAGTTGCATCTACTGTATTTTATGTTGATGCTACAAGTGGAAATGACCTTGATAAAGGGTCATCAATATTTCCACTAGCCACTATCCAATCTGCTATAGATAAATGTGGTGGCAATACTACTTATTATACAATATATGTCAATCCAGGAACATATCCTGAAAATTTAATAATATCAACTCCAAGAATAAATCTGGTAGGTGTTCAATCATCACAAAACACCAAATCAGTTTTTATTTCCTCCGTCAATATAACCACACAAGGACAATCAGGACCTTCTCTTGATATTATAGCCATACAAAATTTTGTAATAGGAGGTCTATCAAACGTTTCACCTGCTATAAATATAGCGAATTTTTCTAATTATGGAGGATATAGTTTGTATATAAATAACTGTGAATTATTAACACCACAACCTAATTCAGTAATAAACTTCTCACCAACACAACTCAATACCAGATTATATATAAGTAGAACTAATATAAATAATGTAATTAATACTGCTACTGCATCACAAATTATGGTAAATATTGCTAGAGGAGAATTATGGCAATTTGATTATGTTAATATTACTAATAGAGGTCCTTATAGTGCCGTATTACCAAACACTGATGCAACGCCATTATTAATTGGTAATAACGCACAAATTATTTCAGGTATTACAAATTCAAACATAACAAGCAACAATCAGGTTATATGTTTTAGGACAAACCAGTCAAACGGGGTATTTTCAATTGTAAATTCATATTTTTCATTTAACCCATCTATTGCAGGTAATTTATTTTCAGCCTTTATGATTACTGCAAAGAATACTATAAATCTAAATAATAATATATTTATAAATATTGGAGCAACAACAACAGCTTCTCAACAACCATTTATATTAGTAAGTTCAGGGTCAGTCGTATATTCTAGAAATAACACTTTCTCTATGACATATGCACCTACTACTTTAGCACAAGCACCTATATTTCCTGTTGGTAATTATTCATCAAATACAACACAAAGTTTTTATATTTATCTTAATAATGTCTATACAAATAGCTCACCCTCTATAGCACCAATTCCAAATTATCCTGCTAGTGCTACAATATTAAGTGCACAACAAACAAGTGATTTAAATAAAATTACTTTTACACCTACATATTTATACTATTTTCCAGATACTAGCACTAATGTAAGCACAACATCAATCGCGACATATAGTTGGAATAGTCCTTCGCAGTTTACTTCTACAACACAGACATTCATCAACAGTCAATTAACATTTTTAAACTATAGTGCTGTTTCTAATACTGAGTCATCTAGTTGGGTTGTATCACAATCAGGACATTCTTCATCAGGATGGGGTAATACTGCATCAACTTTTGGAAAACTCTTATTTCCTGCAGTTGGACAATATGTAATTAATTGGTGTTTTCAAGCAAATAGTAATTTAAATGTTTATGGACAAATAAATAAAAATATGCCCCTACCTGCATCTGGACAACCGAGTTTTAACACTCAAACTATGTTAACCTGTAATAATCCAGTGTCTCCAGGGACAGCATTTCCTGCAATTGTCAATATAACATCACTAACTGACTATATCACTATTACAGTCTTTAACTTTAATGTAAATCAGAGTATTAATTTAGCAGGGCGTCAAGTCTTATGTATTGTAAAAGTAGCATAGAACAAAATTAAATTAAAAAATAAAATCTATAATTATATATATATATGAGTAGTATAGATGTGTATGATATTCTTCCTGACATTACAAAATTAAATATGACAAATTATAAGATACTAACAGCAACAACAGAAGAAGAAAAACTATTATATTTACAACAATATAAAGCAATGCTTAACAATATAGCATATCCACAAGTATCTATGTATTTATATATGAATAATCAACCACTTCTAGACATTAATACTTTTGATGTATTTAACTATATGCCCAATATATAATTCAAAATAAAAAATATTAATTTCTATTATAATAATCTAATCTTTTTATAATATGAATTTACAGTCAATCGGTAGAACCTTATGTAGAGTAGAAGGGGGCAAACTCAATAATAAAATTATAAGCATATCAACTAAAGATGAAGATGACGCAGATATAACTAAAAAATTTAATACTCTTACTCTAACAGGGACTTCTAAATTTCAACAAATTCCAGATATTGAAACAGAGAGGCAAATAGGATTTATAACAGGAGCAAGTGGTAGTGGTAAATCAACTTATATAAAAAAATATGTTATGCAATACAAGAAGGCATTCAAGAAAAATCCTATATATCTATTCTCAGCACTTAAAGAAGATGAAAGTCTAGACGAAGTAAAACCTAGTAGGATTAAAATAGATGATGACCTAGTATCTAATCCTATTGATATTGAAGATTTTAAAGATAGTTTGATTATTTTTGATGATATAGATGTTATAAGAGATAAGAAGCAAAGAGGGGCGGTTTATGATATTCTTAGTCAAGTTTTAGAAGTTGGTCGCCATCATAATATAAGTTGCTGGGTTTCAAACCATCTGCCAACCGCAGGTAAAGATACAAGAAGAATTTTAAATGAAGCACATTTTATAGTATATTTTCCACATTCTGGAAGTGCTAGGCAGTTAAACTATTTATTACAAGACTATATAGGACTTGATAAGAAAGATATAAAGAAATTAAAAAATTCAAAATCTAGATGGGCAACCATCTTTAAAAATTATCCTATGATTGCTATGACTGAAAAAGAAATCTTCGTCATATCATCAACTGAATAAAATTAATATTATTATAATTCATAATAATATTAATAATTGTATATATAAAGTTTATTGTTGTTGTTGTTGTTGTAGGCGAGTTCTGGCGAGTTCTCTAATATTAACGCCATTACATTCAATATTGCTCATTAATCCAATACGTTCTGTTCCTGCTAGTTTTTCAAGTGTTAAATTGCTTCCTTTATAATCCTTAAGCATATCATCTAAAAATTTATTTGCAAAGGTTAAATTCTTCTCGTCATCTTTCTTCTCCTTTTCTTTAATTTTATTTTCAATATCTTGTTCTGTATTATCCTTATCAATATCTTCAAGTTTATGTTCAAGTAGGATACCTCTAATTTTCCAATCAAGATTAAGGTCATCATCTAATTTATTAACTTGAAACAGTAGAAAACGTTGATGTATTAATCCAATTTCTTTTTCAATTGCATCAAATCTGGGTTGAAATGCCTTTTGATGATTATTAAAAATGGTTTGTTGTCTTTGTTTCTTAGGAGGTGCTTTTCCTTTCTTGATATTTTCTTTCCATTCATTTTCAATTAGTTTAGTTGCTTCAGGAGCAATTTCTTCTCTCATAATAATGTTTTTCTTATGTTCAAATGTATGTTCTAATTTTTCAATTTCATTTTCGTAATTTTCAATTTCAGTTCTATATTCATAAAATTTAACAACTTTATCATATAGAGTCTTATTTTTTTCCTTTTGAATTAGGGGTGCAAAATAGGCATCTAATTTAATATCAATTTCAGTTGGTTTTTTATTAACTGAATTTTCAATAAAATCTTTTGCTTTGTTTTCAAGTATTTCAACCGCTTTCTTTTCTTCTGCTTTCTTTTCTTCTGCTTTCTTTTCTTCTGCTTTCTTTTCTTCTGCCTTCTTTTCATATGCTTTAGTTTGCGTCTTTTTTAACCTATCTACAAACTTTTTATAATCGCTTGATTGGTTGTTATAAGAAAAACTTAAACAATCAATAACTCTTGATAATTCGTCATATGTCATTTTAATATTGTGTGTCATTTATTAATATATATAAATAATATTCCTTTAAGTGAATTTTGAATTAAATTCTTTAAATTCTTTAAATACTTTCTCTAACTCCAACAATCCACAATAAGTCGCCTTTCTTTATGAACGGAATCGTCTTTGCTTCATAATATGGGTCAAGTTGCAAGTCCCCAAATTTAGAAACTGGTGCGGGTGTGCTATATTTTAATTTTGAATGTTCTAATGTTGCATATTGTTCCCAATCTGGAACATATTTATTTAATTTTCTAAGAGGATTTGCACCAACAACAACACCTATTATTTTAATATGTGGTTTATATTTTTTAACACCTTCAATAATTCCAATAATACTACTTGCCGACCCAACAGGAACAACTATTCTTTTAATGTTATCTGGTATATTTTTAACTTGATTTGATGTTAGAATATGAGCGTCTTCTGTATCCATTCCAAAAGGAACATAAATAAAATTATGTTTATTACTATATAATTTTGCCTTATGGTTTATATTTGTTTCATATCCAACTGGAACTTGTATTATATTCGCCCCTTTTTCTTTTGCAAGTTTAACTTCATCACCTAGTTCGCCTGTTGATGTAAAAGCATAAACAGGAATATTTAATTTTTTACCAATACTACTGACAATATTAATCTGTGGAGAGTTCCTATTACCTGCGGTTGTTATCCCTTTCGTTTTATGCCTAGTCATTATATATAATGCAGACCTTACTTTGCCACCTCGCTGTCCTGCATATTCAAAATAATCATCCCTTTTAAGATAGTTATCACCCATCTTTTCAATTGGTGTTAATTTAAATAATAACTTTTCTAAATCAGCGTTATCATCTTTGCCTTTTCCTTCTAACCAATATCTATGATAGTCTTTTGGATATTCAAGAGATAATTCTTCGCCTTTCTTAATATTTTTAATAGCATATAATGCTCGTTGTTTTAGAACAACATTAAAATTTGGTGGTATTTCGTTCGTATAATTAACAACATTTTTTGTAAAATATTTTGGATTAGATGAAACTATAATTTTATGTATTCTACGCATAACATATGAATATGGATGTAGTTCTGTCATTTCAGCGTATGGTTTTCCATATTTTTTTTTAAATTCTTTCATAGTCATTTCATCTCCTATAAAATCCGCAATCTTAGTTCCATCTGGTATATCTTTTTTTGCAAAATTTCCATACCCTGCAATTTTACTTTTCTTTGCTTCTACCCATTCATTTTTATATGTTGCTTTTGGTAATGAGGGGTATTCATCACCACCTCCGCCAGTTTTTTCATTTTTAACCCAAACATAAATATATTCTTTATATTGTTCTCCTTTCTTTCTCTGCATTTTATACATAGGAACAAAATATTTTGCTTTCCCCAAGACTTTAACTGCAACATCATTATAAACAGATTGTGGAATATTTAAACAATAATGACCGCCATTTGATAAATATTTATATGATTTTTCAAATAAGGGCATATAAAATTTATTATTCCACTCATCTTCAGTCATCTGTTTAGTCCCGCTATATAGTTCAATATTATAATATGGTGGAGATGTTAGAACCATATCATATTTTATTTTTGAATAATCAAATGTTAATGCATCTTGAAAATATAATTTTATTTTAGTTTTTGAATGCTTGTTAAGTTCTTCACACATCATTTCATATGGTTTTTTAAGATTGTAATTTAAGTCAATACCTGTATAATTTGGAATATCTAAAGCACAAGCACCAACCAACCGCCCACCCCATCCCATAGTCATATCTAAAATGCTTGTTGGTTTGAACATACAATATATATGCATCGCCATTATTGGTTTGAAAATACTAATAGCACCCATATATAAATTAAATATTCTAAACCATACCTGATGTTCATTTCTGTTCGGGTCATTTTCTTTATAATATTTTAGTATTTTCTTTATATATGTTTTTTTCATATATGACGATTTACTATTCCAAAAATCATAAAAATTAAATCCCTTCTTGCTCAGCGTTTCTAGTCGTTCTGGTAGTGTATAGAAATCAACAAAATCATTTCCAACAGTTGAACCCGATTTATGGTCGCACCCAATCTCTTTTAAATTTTCAAAGTCTTTAACAGCAATTTCTTTTGTTAATTTTGGTTTTAATTTTCTTACAATTTCTAATTTTTCAGTTTTATTCATATTATATAATAATAGATTATTATTATATATTATATATTAAAAAGGTTATTACCAATACATTATTCCCCATCCGTTGTATCTCTCTGCTTCTTCTTTCTTTTTATTAAGGCGGTCAATTTTCCTGTATTTAGCAATCTCTGCTTTTTGAAATTTAGCGAGTTCTATATGTTTTTTTTTCAACAGGATACTATTAATATTATATAGATGATTTGATAACATACTTTCATTTTTCCATAACATCATTTCCATATCGTCGCAAGTCGCAATAAGGGTTTTGCATTTATCAATTAAACTTTTAATTTCAGTCATTTATATTATAATATATAAATAATATTTCTTTAAGTGAATTTTTAATTAAAAAAATGTGCTTTTAAGAATTTAGTATATGATACTGGAAAGTTCTTTAGTTTCTTATATGCTATTACATCTTTCTGTGGTAATACATTTCTTCTATCTGTATTATACATATTTAATAAATAAAGTTTATTATCAACACCCCATCTTCCAATATCATTATCTGTTATATCTGGTTTATGATGTAATACATATAGTTCTTCTAATGCTTTCATAACTTCATCATCTTTTCCTTTTATGGTTGCCCTTGGTTGTTTATCAAATGACGATTTTTTACGTTCTAGATATGTCATACCACTTCTCACTTTATCTTCATATTTATTTATAAATGCTTGTTTATTTGCTTCTTCTTTATTTTCACCTTTTGCTTCTTCTTTAATCTCTTCTTTTGGTTTTTGTTTTAGTGCTTTCTTTTTAGCAAGTCGCTCTCTGTCATATTTCCGCTTCTTTTCAAGTTGTTCGCCTGTTAATTTCTTTCTCCCGCTTGAATATCTCCCACTTTCTTGTTCTTTATTATATGCTTCAAGAGCGGGCGGAATAGGTATTAATCCTCTGTAATTCTTTTTACGCCTGAATTCCTTCTCTGTTTTTTCAAGTTTTGCTTTTGTTTTTTCGGTTGATATATTACTGCTTCTAAAGGATGCTTTAGTTTTAATCATTTGCTTCTTCATATCTTTCATCATCTCTCCAATTTCTTTTTCTTTTGGCGATAATTCTCTTTCACCACTTATTTTTTTTAATGATTTAATAACCTTATTGAGTGCATCATAATTTCCATTAGCACCACCTTCAAGTATTGAAGGCATACTGAAACTACCACCTGATAATTTTTTAAGTTCTTTAATCTTACCAGTTAAACCAAATTTTTTAATTAAATGGTTGTGAAACTTCTTATCATCTGCATCTTTAATGGTTCTTGCAACAGCATTTCCTGAAACTTTTTTCGCTTCTTTAATTTCAAAATAATGTTTGCCTTCTGCATTTTGAAATTTCTTTTTATTGATTTTTTTAAAATCCTTATTTAGTTTTGGGTTCTTACTTGCCATCAACGCTCTCATAAAAAATTGTCCTTTATTACCACCTTCAGGACCATCATCTTCTTCACTATATTCTTCATTATGGTCTTGGAAGTCCATCATAAGTTTATCATAATTTTCAAGTATTTGCTCAAGTTGGTCAAGTGAATATGGAAATGGTTTTTGTGTTCCTGTTTCCCTATTCTTTAAATTTTTGAATGATATATGGTGTTTGAAAGCATCTATAACATTATGAAAATCTTCAATAACTTTAAGTTCTGCTTTAACATCTTCATTAGGTTCAGCATTATTTAATTCATTCATTATTCCTGTATAATTTTCTTTATGTTCTCGTAGTAGATGCATATATTCGTCATAATAATATGACATATCATACGCGGGTGTTCTATCTTCATCTCTCTTCCGTTTCATCCCGCCCTTTTTAGGAATTTGTAGTTTTCCATAAGGGATTGCAATTTTAGGCAATGCGTCATCATATCTTGGTGGATTTAGTGGTAATGCGGTTCTGTGTAGTAAATCATTTTTATTTGGTCTAATAAATTCAACTCCTTCATTATCTCTCATTACATCATACTGTAATCGGTCCATTTTTCCTCCTACCATCCGCCCTATTTTATCCATAGTGTTTCTGCTCCCTCCATATAAAGGATATGCTGGATGCATTCCACCTGTTAATTTATTGATAAGAGCGTCTAAATCAGTTGTTCCTCTTATTAGATATTTACTAAATGATGGAATTTCTTTGATAATTTCACTTAACTCTTGATATACGAATTTTTTAACATCTTCATTATATAATCCTTCACTTTCTAATAAATTTGCGACAAAGTGCTGACAATTATGAGATAACATATCATATTCAAAAAATGCTTTATCTCCTAATCTTGCTCGGGTTTTACTTAACATATCATTAATAGTAAATGTCTTACCCATCATATCAACATTAAAGACTTCAGTATTTTCTTTTTCTTTGTATGCTTCGGTTATATCAACTACTGAATTTTTTTGACACATAATATTTTTAGAACCTAAATTACAAACTAAAGCAAGATGAAAGAATTCATCAAAGCCATATTTCTTCTTAATTGTATTTAATTTACCAAATGAAAGAGCATTCAAAAACATATCAACTTTACTACTTAAAGGAGTTCTAAATATTTGCATACTCAATACAGGCATATCTCCATACTTTGAAATAGTTTTAGTTGATTTGTTGTTATAACCATCTAATTTTGGACTAAAATATTTACCAATCGTTTTAACCTTATCACTGACATAATTTACAGGTGCTTTGAAATAATCTAAAATACCACTACCTTTTAGATGATGATTTTCAGGTTTTAATTCACCAAATATTAATGATATTTTATCATTAATTTTTTTAGTCTTAAATTTATTAAATTTTTGTTTAGGGATATTCCTAAATCTAAAACTGCTTTTCGTATCTCTTACGAAATGACGATTTACATTTTTAATAAATTTATCAGCAATACTCTGTGCATCCTTCATATCAATCGGTTTTTTTACAACAACAGCGTGTAATGCATAGTTATCGTTTTTATCCATATATATAAAGTTTAGATTTAAATTTTATATATTATATAATTAATATGAGAGATATCAAGGCATATTATGACGAATATTACAAGAAGAACACAGATTATTTTAAAGAGCGTAATAAAGTTAAAGATAATCCTGATAAACAAACATATTATAAAGAATATTATAAGATGAATAAATTAAAGAAGAAGCAACTTAAACCAAATATCATTAAAGTCGTTGATAGTATTATAGTAAATTTTAATTAAAAAGGTTAGGGAGGTTAGGGAGGTTAGGCAAAATCGCTAAATTTTTATTTTTGGGACATTATTTTATAAATTATAGAGAAAATAGGTTTTCTGCCTAACCTGCCTAACCCTAAAAAATATCTATATTATAATAATGGCTTATAATATTACACAACACAGTAAAAAACAGGCAAAGAAATTAAATGTTCAATTGAAACCATCAACTAATCCAAAAAAGAAGATTGATATTTACAAAGATGGTATAAAGATTGCATCTATAGGTTCATACGGGATGATGGACTATCCAAATCACATCATAGAAAACGGAAAAGCATATGCTGATAAGCGTCGCAAATTGTATAAAATACGACACGCGAGAGATATTGCTATAACAGGTTCAAATGGATGGTGGGCGGATAAAATTCTCTGGTAATATAATGCCTGAAATAGTTGATAAAGAACTATATAATAAAGTAAAACTTGAAGCGGATAAAATCTATAAAAAACCTAGTGCTTATAAAAGCGGTTATATTGTCAAAACATATAAATCACTTGGTGGAAGATACAGAGATGATAACCAACCAAAAAATTTATCAAGATGGTTTAAAGAGGTGTGGAAAGATGTAGGTAATCAACAATACCCAGTATATAGACCAACAAAAAGAATTAATAAATCAACACCTTTAACAGTTGATGAGATTGATAAGAAAAACCTGAAAAAACAAATCAAATTAAAACAAATCATAAAAGGTGATAAAAACTTAAAACCATTTATTCCAAAATAAATATATATAG
>Ga0255098_1000140_pt1 | contig 22948 bp, 16 predicted proteins | sample Colum_Atlam_RepC_2_FD_188440 | JGI IMG/M metagenome (GOLD analysis project Ga0255098, IMG submission 188440) | Freshwater microbial communities from Columbia River, Oregon, United States - Colum_Atlam_RepC_8d | ecosystem: Environmental > Aquatic > Freshwater > River | place: USA: Oregon... | reverse complement strand
TATTACTTGTATTACTATTTTCAGTTAATGTATTATTAACTTGTAAATTATTTTCAATTACTTTATTTTGTTGTTCTAATTTTATCTTACAAACTTTATAATGACGTGATAGATTATATTTATTAGAATATTGTGTATTACAATAACTACATATACAAGATACATCACATAATTCTTTTAGCTTACAAGGTTTTTTGCCATTTAAATGACGTACTAACAAATATGGATAACCAAATTTAATACCACAACGATTACAAACATTATCTGACATTTATATTTTATTATTATTATGTAGTAGAATATCAAATATTTTTATATTTATAATATAGTTATATTTAAATTATCTATAAATTATCTATAAATTATAATAATGTAAACAATTAATAAAAATAGGATAATTACTTAATATATATATATCTAGCACAATTTATATAACAGTTATATAGTAATCTAATAAACATTCGAAGTTTGTGTAGAAATCTAGAATCTACATATCAATTGTAGATGATAATATCAATTGTAGATAGAGTTATGAATACAGTATAATGGGCGTATCAACGTTGGACGAAAAGATAATTTTGTAGAAATCGACAAGTGATGAAAAAAGGGGGGAGAGAGACATGTCATGCTCGAGCCAAAAATTCTGAGAAATTTTGAAATTTCACAGTTGGGCGGAAAAACAAACCAAATGGGCGTGTGCATTTTTTTCTATTTTTTGCAAAATTGTGAGTTTAAAATATTAAAATTCTAAAAGCTATTTTACCTTTGTATTATTATTATGAAAACGATACAAATTTTAGTAAATATACTTTTTGATTATACATAATATGAATAATATGAAAAACATAAGGAAAATATTGAAGGAAATAAAACTGTAATTTTAGAAATCAGTAGGATCCATACATTGATTGGAATCTTGTAGGCATACTTTTAGTTTATTTTCAAAATCTTTTTGGCTCATTGTTGTACTATATGCGATCTTTTCTAACATATTTACTTGTTTACTAATTGGTATTGCTTCATCTAAAGTGTTTTGGTCTTTGCAATTTGCCAAGTTAGGATTATCTAAACAGGGTTGAGGAATATTATACATTGTATTCGCAGTATCTAAAATTATATTCCGTGCATTTGTAATTCCACACTTTTCAGTAAATGAACATTTACCAGGTGCACCCTTTGCACCTATAGGACCCTTTGCACCTTGTGGACCAGGTATTCCAGGATCATTACGTAATTGAATATAATATACAACACTTAGATAGATATTCAACACACTCAAGAATAATAACATTAAAATCATATAATATGCAATCTTATATTTTACATCTGGAATCATAAATCCAATCGATATAAAAATTACCGCAAATATCAATAAAATCAAAAATGTACTTAACTCCATTTTAATTAGTTATTGTTATTATAATTATCTTTATTATTTTTCTTATCTTTCTTATCTTTCTTATCTTTCTTATCTTTCTTATCTTTTGTATTTACTACTATATTATACTATAAAATTATTAAAAATATATTAAAAATATATTAAAAATATATTAAAAAATATATTAAAAAATATATTAAAAAATATATTACACCTTTTAACATTTCAAACGCCGAGTGTTTACTTTAATTTAAATAATCTTCGAGTAAGATAGATATTGAGCAAGTTGAAGTTAATCCATTATAAAGAGCCATACTACCAAATGCCACTAAAATAATTAATGGTAAAATATTAAATTTCTTTAATAATTTTTCATTTCTTAATTGTATATAAGTGTATCCTCCTACTAATATCATTATTAAACCCAGAATGGTTTGAAGAATTCTCATAATATTATAAAAATTAAATGAATTACTACCAACAATATTTATTGTCATAGTAGTCTTTTCATTTATAGAAACATTATTTAAACCATGTTTTAGATTAACAAACTGAAGATTTTTGCTGACTTTAATCTTTTCATAGTTCGAAAAATATTTATCTTTAATAAATTGAGACCTAGATGCTGATTGACATACAATATATATTTCATCAAAATAATCTAAATGATTAATAATGGTTGAAGCATTAAATCTTATCATATTCATCGGTATGTTATAAAAACTATAGTCTTTTGATTGATCAAAATGTTTTGAATAAACTTCATCACTTTTACGTATATCAATAAACAGAAATTTCATAGTATATATATTAGGCTTATCCTCTAATAAATAGGTTAGATATATAATAAAAAATAAAACTTTGAATAAACTAATGAATTACATAAATAATAGACGTTTGAAATGTTAAAAGATGTTAAAAGGTGTAAAAAGTTATTAAATTGCTTTACATAAATAATTTATTTTGAAGACTGCAAATATCGTCCTTACAAACTGCTAGTTTACAGCTATGACAAGTTGACATAGCGTCTGCAGATAAATCGATACGTTCATTACTTTGTTGGTCTAGTAGTTTATCTAAATTACCTTGGGGAGCATTCATAAATAATACAGGATCATATCTAGTTGCGGGATTTAAATTCATTGGCATTGAGAAATCTTCACGTACAACTAAATTTGCATTATCTAGATTAACACCCTTATCTAGAATATTAAAATTATTCTTAACATTATGAAATAATTGCGGACTTTGAAAACAACTACGAGGACCACTTCCTTCATTCAAACAATCCCGAGCATCAATCTGATCAGTAGTTAATTGCGGATAAAACGCGGAATATGCTTGTAATTTAGGATCATTAGTTGATAGTTTTGTCATATCTTCATCTAAATACTTATCAGCGTGGGTTTTAAATTCGTGATAATTTACCATCTTTGCAGGATTTGCAGTTGCATAATAAATATAATTTAATCTAGACAACAACTCTGATGGACCTAAACCATCAAATGGTGGCTTATTCATATCAAAACCTGTATCATTAGAATCAACTATATTAACCGTATTATTCTTAGCAGCATTTGGCACTGCAGACATCGCTGACATCTTATTATCGGATAATGATGCAGTTGCCATAGTTGCCATTGGATTTACTGAATTTTGCATATTTTGCCTATTTGGTTTATTCTGATTAATTTCATAAGACATTAATTCAGGTGTTGTAACTACATTAGGCATTGTAGTAGTAGCAACATCAGCAGCACTTCCGGGTAATATTAATAATGACCCATCAGATGTAATAGTTGCACCTACAGTTGTTGCTGTTGTATCTTTATAACTGAATATATTGCTTAATAATTTTGGAATAGCCTCGCTAATAATATTTTGTTTTGTAATATCAGGTGTAGATGATACAACCATTTTATAATTATAATATAACTCAATAGAAATAAAAATTAGGACACATATCACTGCAATTAGTAAATAAGATTTAATATTAAGGACGAATGATATGAGAATACCAATTACACAAGATATAATTAGAAACTGTAATGTTAATAAATAATCCATTCTAGAAATAAATATTTTTACTAATTTTTTACTAATTTTTTACTATTTTTTTGCTAATTTTTTACTAATGTTTTACTATTGTTTTTACTAATTTATATCACGATAAAAATATCAAAAATAATATTGAAAATAATGAAATAAAACAATATCTAGAATATATATCTAGAATATATATCTAGAATATATATCTAGAATAACCATCTAGATTAACAATCTAAATCTACTTTTTTTAATTTTGCTAGTGCACCTTGAATATCCATCAAACTAGGCACCTTTAATCCCGATGGATGATTATTTTGCAATGTATTCAACAATTTCTCCTTAGGATCTATCTTCTTCAACTTAAACCCACCTTGACTAATCTCACTCAATAAATTTGACCTTGTAGCATTACTTCCCATAACGCTACCCAATCCTCCTCCAATGTTGATAGGTGGCGGCGGTGGTGGTGGCACACCATTCACTGCAGAAGTATTTGGCTTGACATAAGGTCCTAATTGTGGATTATTTATATAATGTAATACGGCGATATAAGGTGCAGACTCTGGATAATCTATTACACGGGCATCAACTCCTGTTAATGTCATTTTTTGTTTTATTGCATCTTTGGGAATACCCATTTTCAGCATTTTGAAATACATAGTATATTCTGGAACTTGCCCTACTAATATAGACATTTTCTCATCTTTATGAAATTTATTAATGACATCGAATGTTTTAATACTTTTATTATCTGCATCTTGACCCATAAAATCTATTGGATCTAGAATATGGGAATTCATCACCCTAGACGCATACATAAATAAATTTAATCCCCATTTACCCTTTTTCACCCAAACATTCTTTATCCATACGATAGATATTGCATATGTCGGTACCGGTATTTCCCAATTAAACAATATTTTATTACGTTTACACTCATCAGTTAATATACACTTACTAATATTAATATTAATTGGAACTAATAATTTAGTGGATGTATTATTATAACCGTTTTTAATAACACTACTAATTGTGTCTTTAGATATTCCTAGAGTAGTGCGGCGTTTTAATAGTTTGAAGATATAATCTTCTAATGCCTGAAACCATTTTTTGAATTCTAGAACATCTTTATCATTTTCCTCATTATTAAAACTAAGCTCCAAAAAAGGTTTATCATTGAAATAAATCATACTATTAGGTATATACATTAACGGCGTTTGAATTATAAATTTAGTCTTTTCTTCCACTGCATCCTGTCGTTTTGACTCATTTTCATTGGCTGTTGTTGATGTATTATCCATATAATATATGTTGGTTAAGTGATAGTTATCTCCGTATTTAAATGTTTTACCTAGTTTAATATTTTTATTATCTATAGTTGGTGTATCCCGAACTTCATAAGTATTATTTGACATTCTAGAATAACTAGATTAATAACTAGATTGTATTTCTAATAACTAAATTATATTTTCAATAAATTTTTTATGTTAAAAAATACAAACTATCAAATAAAATTACATTTTCTTACTTTCTAGCTTTACTTTTAGTTTTATTGTTATATTTATTAGTATGTTTTTTCGTTTTTCTAAATCCACCAGAGGTATTCCCTGTCATAAGTTTACGCATAGTGTTTCCCCCAAAATTATTCTTTCTAGATCTGAATGAGTTTCTAGCTGGTAAATATTTACTCATACGGTCTCTAATTTTAACTAATTTTTCTTCACGTTCAGCTTCATTTAATTGAGTGGGTTGCATTTCATCAACATGTTTATATAATTCAAACATTTGTTCGTAAAAATCATCTTCATAATCCTTTATAATAAATATTTTAGTATTGGCATGTAAAAATAATTCATAATTTATATGTGTTAATTGATGTTGATCCTCACAAAAATGGTATGATAAATCTAATATAGGTATTGAAAAAATTTTGTGAGGATCAACTTTCTCTTTTATAACATATTTGATTCTAAATAAAATAAATCTAACCTTTTTACCATGTGCTTTAAGTAAATATAAATCTGGAATTATTGTTAACTTAAAATGTGAATTATTAGATTTATTAGATAAATATTGTATTGGTTTATCAAAATGTTGTGATGATTCATTATATAGTAATCTAGTTAAATTATCAGTATTTTCTGCAGGATTAATATGTTCATATTTTGCAGGTAATTTAATACCTGTGCATCTTTCATTTATTTGTATACGTAAATTATTCATAAATGTATATAATTTTTTTAAATCTTCTTCATTAAACATATGTCTGTGAAAATTATCAATTCCTGTAGGAATATATTTTAAATCATAATCTGAGATAAGTTCTTTATCTAATGATAAACTACCATAAAAAACAATATCATCTCCGCTAAATGTGTTGTTCATTTCTTTAATGAATATGTTTGGCATTTTAATTGATCTTTTACCTGATTCTGGTGATGTATCTTTTTCAAAATAACCAATAGTATCTGCAGAATATTTATGTGGATTTACAGGACTTGTTGTGTTTTCAAAAATCTGTTTAATAATACCTTTTTCTACATCACTATCTAATTTTGGTTTAATATGACTTTTTATATTATGTAATGTAAAATTTGGTAAAATTGTTTTTTCAATTATACTATCAAAAGTTTCCTTATTATATTCACAAGATAATTTAGATTTATGATAGTTTACAGAAGAACTAGGTCTAGCACTTGCACTAGGTCTAGCACTTGCACTAGGTCTAGCACTAGGTCTAGCACTTGCACTTGCACTAGGTCTAGCACTTGCACTAGGTCTAGCACTTGCACTTGCACTAGGTCTAGCACCAGGAATTATTGATAACATTTTTACATTATAATAATATTTTTTATTATATAAAATTGAAAAATCTATTTTAAAATGAATAAAAACAATATAAAACATTCTAGCATACTTTATAATATCTATTCCCAAGAAAAACAAAAAATGATATCAATTGAAAAGTTAATGCAAAATCTTACTCAATGTAAAGATACAAATATCACCTTACCTAGTATGAATGATAACGATGATAGTAAATTTGTACAGAAGACGGCAATATTAATCCGCCGCGATGAATTAGAGTCATTAGATACTGTAATTACACAGTTAAATGAAGCAAATTATACTATGGATAAAGAATTGGAAGATTTAAGAGGAGATAATTTGGATAAAGATAGTGAATTGCGTGGGGACAGAAATAAATCTGTGAATCAGGAAATTTCTAGTAAATCGTTGATTGTTTATACTGAGAATGAAACTGCACCATTACCGGAGATAATTTTAAATATATTTACACTATCGAATATTGATAGTAATGAATGGTATATTTATGGTGTTAAAAATCCGGAGTCTTTTTATAAGAGTTTTATGCTTTTAACTAAAATGGATTTTATTATAAAAAATAAGAATGAGAAGAAGAATGAAGTTGCCACTTTCAAGAGAGAAATGGCAATGCAATATGAAACATTTTATAAATCATTGAATTATCGTAAAATGCGGTTTCCACATTATGAAATGGTACATAATTTAACTAGTGTAGATAATTATGCTGAATATGATGCTGTTAAATATACCGTGGATTATAGTATGACAAATTTAATTATTCTAGATATCATTGGCAAAAAGTATCTAGATGTTAGATATACACCACATACTTTGTTAGGAAATGCTGCCATAGAGACTAGTAATACAACCGCCGAATATGTAGTAATTATTAAATATGCAAATAATACTTATCTGCCTTTAATGAGATCGTCTGGAAATCATAAAATTACAGATATATTTTTAGGAATAATTAGTAAGGATTTTGAAAGAATTACTTTGGATAAATTTAAGGAAAATGAAGACAAAGGAGCTACAAATGATAATGGAAATAATAATGCAAATAATAATGGATTAGATGGTGATGGTATAAATAGTGTAGATGGTGTAGATGGTGTAGATGGCGATGGCGATGGCGATGGTAATGAATGTATGAATGACGTTGGTGATATTTTGAATTGCGATACAATTTCAGTATTTTATAATAATACGGTTTCGCCGAATATAGAACAATTATCGAATAAATATAATCCGATAATAAAGACTGGTAGTATTTCATTTGCAATTGAAGATATGGTTGATATTGAAGAACAAGAAGATGCACCAATTGGCGAAACCGGTGTTAACATTAATAAACCTGCAAATATTAAAAATATTGCAATTAGTGTTCCAAAAGATAATAGTATTATTGTTAATCATCTAGATAATGGTCTAAGCACTGATAATCCCGATAACACTGATGCATTTAGTGAGTTAATGAGTAAGATACCTATGAAAGGTAAAGCTAAAACAAAAATAATTAGTCCAAAATCAAAATCAACATCAACAAAGACAGGAAAAATAATTGAAAAGAAGGAAAATACATTAGAAACATTATTAAGTACAGTTGCAACTAATACTATTGCGAATGCAGATACAAGTAAAAAGGCAACCCCGGACGAAGAAGAATTGAAGCCTGTAGCTAAATATACATTGTTGGATTTGCAAATGTTGGCAAAGTTATATAAGATTGATACCCAGAAACCAGGTAGTTCTGGAAAGAAAATTAATAAAACTAAGAGCGAAATGTATGAAGAAATACAAGACAAAATGAATAAGTAAACAAACTTAATTTGTTGTAATATTTTTTGATTATTTTTTGATTATTTTTTGATTATTATTTAATTATTTTGTAAATATTTTTGGTTTATCCTTAGTTATTAGTTAGTAAAAGAGTAGTATTATGGATTTTGTGATTTATAAGCTGGTGATGTGGGTATGCAGTCTAAATCTGGAAATACGGTAGGGACACTCTTACTAAGTTGATGTAATAGCCATCCGGCGCCTTGAATACCCAATAGAACGTTATAATTTACGGCATACACAAATAGAGTGCCGCTGGGGATACCATCATTAAAACCTAAGTGAAGTAGTGGTTCTTGTAATTCAGAGAAATTCATTACACCATTAGGTTGTTCTAGTTTTTCGGGTTCTAAAGCGAATGAATAAACGTGAATAAATTTGTTTACAGGTGTGTTGGTATGTACTTTGGTGGGTTCTAAAGTTGTAAAGTTGGATGCGGGTGTTGTTTTAATACGATCACGACCGTCGTAGATTAATCTAACATTTTTAATGGGATTAGATTTATTTGCAAGAATTAAAGAATCACTATAATTGAAATAATCATTACTATTTAGAGCATTATTACTACGGAAAACAAAAATAATTTCTGTAACTAAATAATGCATACTTTTAAGACTGAATGTTTCTGATTTAGTATTTGCATCAACATCATATTTATAAAATTGCAATTGACTAATAATATTAAGTTGCTTAGGAACATTTAGATAATGTTTGCGCTCGTCTTCATCTAGAATAACATAATCAACTAATAATGATCCATTTTCAATATCTAGTTTTGGTGCTCCAGTTAATACACCATCTTCCGCAACTAATAATGTATTAAATGGTCTAAAATCGAGTGTCAATTCTATAGTGCTATTATATAGACTACAAAGGGGAAAGACTAATGATGAATTGCGGGAAGTAATATTACGGCAAAACCAGAATTGTAAGGGTATATAAATACGTCCACCTTGAAAACTAGTAGCTGTATAAGTATTATCACTATATTGTTGTATCATTTCATAATAATTATCTTTACAACCAGGCTTAACTGTTAAATCACCGTATATATTCATCCATTCGCTAGTATGTTGGTCAATAAGATTACCATTGATACGTAAATAAATATTTTCTGCAATTACATTGCCAATACCATTACAATAACCAATTTTATGTCCATTGACATTAGTATAGCCAGATATATCAGGTAAATCTATTGCGACTACAATGTTTGTAATTAGGTCACCATATTTACCATCTTCGTCAAAACGGAAACCAGATGTTTGACCACATTTTACACCATTTTTAAAATATAATTCACGAGTGTCTTTTACATAATTAGTATGTTTTTTATATGAATGTCTAAAAAAAGAAACTGTTGGTCCATCTGCATTAATAAGATAATTACTTAATCCTAATTGTGTTATTGATCCATCCATTTTATTATGTTATTATTAGTTCTTATTAGTTCTTATTAGTTCTTATTAGTTCTTATTAGTTCTTATTATTATTTGTTTTATATGAATATATAGAATATCTAGAATATATTGTGATTATATTTTATCTTTTTTTACTACTAACTATGATATGAAAAAAATTAAAATAATATGAAAAATAATATGAAAAATAATCTAGAAAAATAATCTAGAAAACTAAATTCAGAATATACATAACCATATTAATCATCTTATTGCCACATTGAATATTTTCAATATTATTTTCAATAGTTAACATACCATTGTTATTTGCTGTTGTACTATTTGTTTTATTATTTGTAATGGGTTCAATGTTTCTAGGAGCAAGTATTTTATTGTCTTGTGTAATACTTTGTTTTTTTGGAAAATCTAGAATAGTATCATCTGATAGTGTATCGCCGATATAAAATACTATTTTTTTCGAATTCATATTTTCTTTATCACTATTTTTTTTATCACTATGTTTTTTATTAAAATTACCACTAGCACACGTTTTTGTATTTTTGTTTGCAAGTGGCCATGACATTTTATATAAATCAAGAGCTAATCTTGCTTAAAATTAAAAATAATATTTTAATTTAATATCTTTTATTTTCAATTTTTATAAATTTTGAATATTTATTACTACTTTACTAATTTATTTGCAAATACCGTTTTTACTAATACCTATTACTGAACAAGCTATTCTAGCACCACTATGTCCTGTAGTTTTGCTATCTTCGTGATTACCTAGTCCTAAATCATCTTCATCTTGATGTATAATGATAGAGCGCCCTAGAATTTCATCCACAATAAATTTATCAGTTTTAATAGACATTGAACAATTACCATTTTCATTAGTAGTTATATTACCTAAATCACCTGCGTGGCCACCATCTAATCCTGAATGTGTTGTTCCACTAGGATTATAATGTGCACAACACGATTTACAACCTTCACGTAAATCTCCGGTTTCGTGAATATGAAATCCGTGTTTATGATTTTTACTGAGTCCTGTAATATCTATTATGATACGAACAGAATCATCCTTTTGCTTAAATACAACTGTGCCTTTTATTTTATCAGCAGATATAACTGCAACAGCTTCTTGAATAGTAGATTTACTTGGTATTATACCCATTAGATTATTTATTTGTGAATGCGGATATTGTTATTTATTATTATATCAGTACAATAAAATATTTTGAATAATATTCCTAATAAAATTCCTAATAAAATTCCTAATAAAATTCCTAATAAAATTCTATATATTTATAAAATAACTCTCTAGAATGTCAACAATTCAAAAGTCATCAACTGCTTCTTCAAACACTTCTTCATCATCATTAAATAAATTATCTACTATTACTACTGCACAACAGCAACAAACAACACCACCACCTATACCCCCTGCGCCTTCACAAATACTTATGTCTATACCAAAACCTGCCACTGCCACGGCCACTGTCCCTGCCCTTGCCACTGCCCCTGCACCTGTCCCTGCCCTTGCCACTGCACCTGCACCTGCACCTATAGTAATATCAGAATCAGTAGTAGATGTGGATGTGGCAGTACCAGTTGCAACTACAGTTCCTATAGAAGTTGTAGCACCTGTAGATGTGCAAACACAGATAGTTGCAGTTGTACCTGAAACAGTTCAAGGAAAGGATAATATTTTATTAACTAGACTTGCACAGTTATATGATTATTCTAAATCTATTCTAGATACTAAAAAAATTACAACTACAAATATAATTATGATTATGAATAATTTAATCCAGATTGTAGAACAATATAAAGAATTAACAGGTAATCAGAAAAAAATGTTAGTTCTAGATACAATTAAAAAAATCATTAATGAAAATGTAACAGATGAAAATAATAAACAACAATTAATATTATTTGTAAATATAACATTACCAGTTATTCTAGATTCTATAATATTAGCAATTAATGGTGATATGAAATTTGCCAAAGAGAAAATTAATAGTTGCTTTTCTAAGCTATTCAGTTGTTTTAAATGTTAACATTGATATTCTAAGAAATCTTCTAAGTGATATTTATTTTTCTTTCTAATCTTTATTTTTAGTGTTTTCATTTTGATAAATATAATTTTTGAATATAAAATATTATGAATAAATATGCTAATAATTATTAGAATAATTAGAATACATTAAGAATAATATTTAAGAATGACTACAACAAATCAAAAAAATTTTAATATATCTACAATTAATGTATTAAGGTCTGTAAATGATGATTTAGGTAATGTTGCAATTAATAATACTATTAAAATACCATATTCTGCATTAAATACGTTTTCTAGTCAAGATAATTCAAATGCTTGTATATTATTAAAAGATGTTAATAGTAATAGTGCAGGTAATTTCTATCCATTAAAAGTAGATAGTCTAGAATACACGATACCATATCTTTATTTCAATAATAATGTATTAATAGATGAATCAAATTTATTAAGTGAATTAGAAAATATTTTAATTAACTATCCTCTAGACACATCTAATATTATAATAACAGGCGGATATATAAATTTCTTTAATGGTACTATACCTAATACAAATCAAGGTCCCACCGGTGTAGGATTACGGTATAGTTCAAATAATACTGTTCAATTTAAGAATTACAATACTGATTGGATTGATTTAGTTGATATTGTAAATCACGACCAATTTAGTGAATTAATAGATGTTGACGTATATTCTAATCCTTTACAGAATAATCAATATATTACTTATAATGCAACATCAAACCTTTTTGTGAATTCAAATCTAGCAATTATAAATGATCTAAATCCTACTCTAGCAAATGATTTAATCGCAAGTAATCATTCTATAGTTTTTTCAACAAATACAAGCAATATAATATTCGATAATACTACAGTTAGAAATCCATACATATCTCTAGTAAATAATACAACTACTACTGGAATTACAAATTATCTAGAATTAAATAATGCAGCTACTGGCAATAATCCCTCTATTATATGCAAAGGAAGTGATACAGATATCAGTCTAGATATCACTACAAAAGGTTCTGGTGATATTAATTTGAATGCATCATTAGGCAATATATACACTAATTCAGATTCATTGGTAGTTGGTGGATACGTTAAAAGTAGTATCTATAGAACTAGTACTAAAGTAGGTGGATATTTACCATCAACCACATGGAATATTCCAATTAATACTGATAATATTCTATTTGATTTTGTAAATAGTTCCCAAACTGGAACATATTGGGCTAATGTTAGTGCAGGGATAGATGGTCAAAAACTTAATCTTATATTCAATAATAAAAGTTCCAATACAATTGCTGTATTAGCTGATTTCGGAACAAATGGATTAATTGTAGGAACTGGATATAGCAATGGGCTTATTTTTGAAACCACTGGGCAAAGTACTTCATTAATATATCTAGGAGATGGAATAGATGCTTGGCAAGTATTAAATACTGGGTCTAGTGTATTTTAAGTTATATGTATGTGTGTTTCTAATTATTTTTTCTTGTTATTTTGTCTGTTTATTTTGTCTGTTTATTTTGTCTGTTTATTTTGTCTTGTTATTTTTTCTGGTTATAATTTTTCTTATATAATGAAGTATAAAGAATTTTTAAAATATATCTTAATAAAATAGTATAATTACCATAAATACCATAAAGTAATAAAGTAATAAAACCATAAAGTAATAAAGTAATAAAGTAATAAAGTAATAAAAATATGTCATCATTTTTTAATGCTCCACATTCATTACCTCCAAGTGGTAATAATATAACATTTCATACGAATAATGGTAATAATGTTATTATTACAACTAATAGTAATACTTTGGGGAATTATTCATTAGTATTGCCATCTGTTATAGGAAATACTTATGATAGTTTATACATTTCTAATATATCTGGTAATACTGCATATTTGGAATTTGGAGGAAATACTGGTCCTACTGGTTATACTGGTTATACTGGTCCTACTGGTTGTACAGGAGATACTGGATATACTGGATATACTGGATATACAGGAAATACTGGCCCAACAGGTATGAGAGGTATTCAAGGTTTTAGTGGTGGATTGCTATTATTTATGAATTATAATACGCAACCAGTTATAATTAATAGTAATACGTATTATGGTTTGGATATAGGCACAAGTATTGTTCAAAATTCAATAGCAAATACGATATCAAGTAATTCATCTGTTGTAGTGCAAAAATTTGTTACTCAATTACCTGTTAGTTCCAATAATATTATACCATCTGGTGTATGGCAATTTAAAATATATGGTGATGTCACTACAAATACACCCACCGCATCCAGTATATATATCACATTTCAAGTTGCATTAATTAATTCTAGTGAGAATATAATAAATATTGCCACATCTGATATAGTATATTTAACAGAAACTACGACTACAACTGAATATAATACATATGCAGAAATACCTACTGTTATTATACCAACAGATTATAGATTAATTATTATTGTAAATGCAACTAATACAAATCCAGTAAATAGTCATATATTAACAACATATTATGAAAATAATACACCATCCCATATTGCAACCTCATTAAGTACCGCATTTACTGGTTATACCGGAAATACTGGCTTTACTGGTCCTACTGGTAATACAGGTTGCACTGGTCCTACTGGTTCTACTGGTTCTACTGGTATGGAAGGTCCAACCGGTGCTGGTGGTGTAATTACTTATTATGGTTCATTTTATGATACTACTACACAAACTAACCCAACTGGCAATACTGGTTTATCAATGACATTTAATACAACTGATACTGCAAACGGTGTATATATATCTAATTCCAATACACATGTAAATTTCGTACATGGCGGGTTATATAATGTCCAATTTTCAGCTCAACTTGCAAAAACAGATTCCGGAACGGATTATATTGATATTTGGCTAAGGAAAAATGGAAATGATTTATCAAATACTGCAACACAATTAAGAAGTACAGGCACCTCTGATCGAATTGTTGCTGCTTGGAATTTCTTTGTAAATGTAAATGATGGAGAATATATTGAATTAGTATGGTCATCTGCAGATAACAAAATGACAATATTAGCTTTACCGGAACAGACTTCACCTTATGTAAGACCCGCTGTCCCATCAGTAATTCTTACTGTTAATTTAATAGAATATATTCAAGTTGGTCCTACTGGTTATACAGGTTTTACCGGTCCAACAGGTGTTACAGGTCCTACGGGAGATACAGGTAATACTGGTCCTACTGGTTGTACTGGTAATGCAGGTGATACTGGTCCTACGGGTGATACAGGTATGACAGGTGATACTGGTCCTACGGGAGATACAGGTATGACGGGAGATACAGGTAATACTGGCGATACAGGTCCTACGGGAGATACAGGTGATACTGGTGATACAGGTGATACTGGTCCAACAGGTGTTACAGGTAATACCGGTCCAACTGGATGGACAGGTGATACTGGTCCTACGGGAGATACAGGTATGACGGGAGCTACAGGTAATGCAGGTGATACTGGTAATACTGGTTGTACTGGTAATACAGGTGATACTGGTAATGCAGGTGATACTGGTAATACTGGTCCAACAGGTCCTACTGGTAATGCAGGTGATACTGGTAATACTGGTCCTACTGGTTGTACTGGTAATGCAGGTGATACTGGTGATACTGGTAATACGGGACCTACTGGTAATACGGGACCTACTGGTAATTCGGGTCCTACAGGTGATACTGGTAATACAGGAAATACTGGATATACTGGACCAACAGGTTCATCATTTGGATATACTGGTCCTACTGGTTCAGTATTGTATTATGATGGTTCTGCAGTTACAGGAGGAACTGGTTTAAATTATAATACTGGTCCAACAGGTATGGTTTTAACAATAGATGGTGATATAATACCAATAAGTGATAATGTATATTCATTAGGTTCAACTGGTATTAAATGGAAAGATGTATACGTAGGTACAGGATCTGTTCACATAGGAGATGTAGTATTAAGCGCGACTGGTACAACATTATTAGTAAATAATTTGTCACAAATAGGTCCAACAGGTAGTTTTATAACAACGCTTACTACACTTGCAGGAAATCCAACAATTACATCGCCAACATCAATTATATTGAATACTACAGGTGATTCAGTAGGAACAATAGAATATTTTGATTTACAAACAACAGGTATAGTTTTAGATTTAGGGTCATTCCCGGAATTATTAAATAATCCATCTGATAATATTACATGTAAATTACTTAATAGTGGTAGTAATTCAATTGTAAATCTTAGTTTTCAATCTAATGTAATATCGTTTTCTACATACTTTAATAATTCATATAGTAGTGCATATACTAATAATTATATAACAGGTGATAATTTTAATATTTCATTAGATGGTACAAATGCAAACTTGACTCAAAATGGTTCTTTGATATCTACAAAACCATATAGTAATACATTTTTATTAAAAATTGAGAATGATATTGTTTTTGGAGAGAACTTAGGATTTATGACTATTGCATTAAATGATAATAACCAAATTGCAAATTTAGGACACTATTCTCCACAACTCAAATTTGGTTATTTTACTCAAAATATATTTAATTGGACTTCTAATCCTAATTTTTTTACAGGTGCTGCTCTTGCAATGAATAATTCATATATTGCGTGTGTTGGTTTTGATGTTAATGAATTTTTCGCAAATAGCTTTATGTTTGGATATATTCAAAATAATAATGTTACATGGACATTACGTTCTGATTTTCCAGAATCTTTATCGTATTGTTGCGTATTAAATGATAATTATGTAATTATACAAACTAATCAAAAATTTATTTATTCTAAAATAGTTAATAATACAATAGACGCTTGGTACTATTCACTAAACATTCCTACTCAGATAAAATATGTTACATTAATGGGCACTAAAGTCATAGGAATTTTACCAACATTGTCTAGCGGAAAAAATACAGTATACCTAGGAACATTATCAGATATAAGTATATCTTGGACTCTTCCTGTAGGTAATGCATTACCTGCAGGAATTTCGACTCAGTGGATAATAACATCTTCAAATGTATCTAGTAAAATTGTTACAGCAAGTTTTAATTATTCAGGTACAAATAAAGTATATTTGGGAACATTAACAGGTGGTACAACAATTACGTGGGTTGAAAATACACCAAGTTTTCCATCTACACCTAAACTAACCTCAGTTTGTATGAATGATAATAATCAGGTAGTATTAGCAGATAATGCAAATAGTTTAGTCTATTATGGTGTTATTTCAGGATCTAGTATTTCTTGGTCAACTGTATCAAATTATACGGTTACACCTTTTTATGGTGTTAATGTTGAAATGGGATCGTCAGGTTTTGATACATTTGATTATGTAAGTACAACAACACTTAAAATAAATAATAATGGTATAATAAGTTTAGTTAATAATGAAAGAAATATTTTATATGGCAATATTACTAATGGAACTATTGAATGGAATCTTAACACATCATTTAGACCTAAAATAACAGGTGATTCACTTTCAACATCATATTCTCTTCCATCTATACGTTATTATCAAAGTGGTTTAAAAGGTAGTACAGGTCCGACTGGTTCAACTGGTCTCACAGGTCCAACGGGTGTAACAGGTAATACTGGTTCGACTGGTCCCACAGGTCCCAGAGGTGTAACAGGTAATACTGGTTCGACAGGTGCAACAGGTGCAAATTCAATAGTTACAGGTCCGACAGGTCCGGCAGGTGTTATCGGAAATACTGGTCCAACAGGTGCAAATTCAATAGTTACAGGACCAACAGGTGGAGTGTTTTCTAATGCAATAAAGTTCATAGGATATTCATCAAATCAATTCTCTGGTACAATAACAGCTGTAGCTGGTCCATTTACTACATATGGTACAGCAGCAAATATAGCATATTGTAATATTTCTAGTTTTACTGCAGGTAAGACTTTATTAGTTAATAGTACTTTTAATTATTATAGCTCACCTACTAATGCATATATTAAAGTTTACTGTGTATGTGGTACAAATACTAGTAATATATTATATGATGCAAATCCTCAAGGTTCTTATAGATTACCATATAGTAATACTTTTCAAGTTGTTGCTGATGCAGGTGCTACAAAAGTAGATGTGATGTTAGCGTGTTATGGTTCTGATGTTATCGTTGATGCACAAAATTCATATTCAATTTTAGTAAATGAAATACAATAATTTTAATAATTTTAATAAATTATAGAAAAGTATAGAAAGTTATAATAAAATATATTATAAAATAATTAGTATAAAATAATTAGTATAAAATAATTAGTATAAAATAATTAGTATAAAACATAAAAATAAAACATGACACAACCTTCATTTATCGCAATAGACGCTATATCAAGTACCCCCAAATATTCTATTAGCGTAGGTGAACCTAATAATGTAATTATCGGTCATAATTCATATCAAGCTATTGCACATAATTATTCAAATTGTACAATACTTGGTTCCAATGCTAATTGCACTGGTAATGCACAGGTTCAACTAGGTTCTACCATTAGCAACACTTATTCCTACGCTAACATACAAAATATTTCTGATGCTAGAGATAAAGCTGATATACGCAATACTATATTAGGTTTAGAATTTATAGCTCAATTACGACCTGTTGATTACAGATGGAATTATCGCGAAGATTATATAGTACCAACAGGTGAATATGAAATAGTAAATGGTATTAGAATCCCTATAAATGAAACATTACCTAATGATGGTTCTAAAACACGTACACGTTTTCATCACGGATTTATTGCACAAGAAGTTAAACAAACAATGGATACAATGGGTATCGATTTTGGAGGTTATCAAGATCACACTGTCAAAGGTGGACAAGATAAATTAAGTATATCATACACAGAATTAATCGCACCTATGATTAAAGCAATTCAGGAACTGAAGATTGAAGTCAATATGCTCAAAGCACAAGTTGAAACATTACAACATCAAGTACAACCTTGAACACAAAAATATTTTTCATTTTTTCATATTTTCATATTTTCATATTTTCATTCCAAAAATTATAAACCAAATTAAACACAAACATATAAAAACTAAAAAAACTAAAAAGCAACACTAAAAAGAAACAAATATAACTTAATCAAAAAGTTCCATTTCAATTTTGAATTTATCAAACACGCCAATTGCGGGTTCTCTATCCCATTTACTATATGATACAATAATCCGTTTTTCCTCCACAATTAATCCTAATGTGTATTCAATCTTTTCACCCTCAAACTTAAAAAGATTTGACCATCTAGAAAGTGTCATTGTAGTCTTATCAAATACTACAAATAAATGATAATATTCCCGTGGCTGGCAATATTCGACCATATGGCAAATAAACCAAACCTCGTTCTCAAATTCAGATCCATGAGTAGAACCGCGAACGTGCCTAAAGAAATCTGGCATAGGCTTTTGCTCTTTTACCTCAAAAAATAATTCCATTACAGGGGTGGCATTCTCGATTTCAATTGTTTTTTCCCTTTGTACTATATTACCAATAGTTAATGGATGCCATTGATAAATAACATTATTATCACCAAAGAATACCCAATTCTTTTCACAACCTTTATCCCATTGTGTTTCTACAACTGAATAATTTAAACCATTTGTAAGATTATCAAAATCTATTTCACCATATCCAATGGAAATATTACCTGTACGCGGACTTTGAATTGTACCCATAAACGCCAGATTGCGACTGCGACTGCGACTGCGACTACCATTAAAAGAATACGGCTTTAAATCTTCAATTCCAACATATCGCATTGAATTATCACCAGGAATTAATATAAGTGGTTTTTTTTCAGGAGCAAAATTTAAATCATCATCTAACTCATATATTTTATTAACAGTTGCAATCTTACCATCACCCACTGGGAAATGATAACTACCATTAGAATTTAAATAATAATTAACAAATCGAATATTAATCATATATTTATCACCCATTTTGAAAATACACGGATTTGAACCATTCATCTCATATTTTGTACCACAGATATCAATAGTATCCTTCATTGGCGACCCGCCAATTTTATTTAGGAGATATTTTGCCAATTTAGGTGTGCAAAATTTATAATTGCTTAGTAAATTATCGAATTTACCGGGTAATGTTTTCATTAATTTGCAAAGTAATTTATGCATATTAGGATAATTGTTATAATATCCCAGAATGCTCAATTCATAATCAAATCCGGTTTCATACACATCATTATGAATAAATAATGAATCATTCTTAGGATATGGAATACTTTTACCTAACATACAAAATGCCATTCCCAGCTTATTCTTCCCCTTTTCCCTATAATATTTTGTTATTTCATAAATTGTTTCACTACGTTGCGAATGTACATTATAACCATTCATCCATGTTGTAATTGCCAGCTCATCTTGCCCTATACTCTTATATGCGTGTCCCAGATTAAGATGTGCATAAAATACTTCTTCGTGCCAACCACCTAGCTCAATCCTCTTACGATAATATGGAATACTTTCCTCATGTCGACCAGTATTGAAATAAGAATTACCTAAATAGAAATAATATCGACCATTATTAGGTTCATCAATTATGCCTTGCTTTAATAAACGGATATCGCGCTCGAATTTATCGGCTTTGCTACCACCATCACCAATATCTGCAATCCATATACTTTCTAGCTTTTCATTATTGGAACCAGGTGGTAAATCATAATATTCATGAGTAGGACTAACACAAGTTGCATTAATATCTAAACGGATTAAGCGGGTGTTGTAATATGATAATGAGCCACCTTTTTGAATAATTAAATATGAACTGGCAGTTAATGTTTGCTTATCAAATGACGGTTCTATCTTAAATATCATATCGGCATCTAGTAATAATGCATATGTGGCTTTACCTTTTGCTGCTTGAAGTGCAAATGTACGATTATAACCGAAATTTTTAAATGGTTCGTGGATAACTTCACCGGAAATACCGTGTTCAGTGAAGAAGTTGGTAATAATATTGGGTGTATCGTCGGTGGAACCAGTATCACAGATTATGTAAGTGTCGATGATGGGTAAAACTGATTGGAGAAGACGGGTAATGATCCGTGATTCGTTTTTCACGATCATATTTAGGCAAAGAGACACTGGCGGTGCCATTTTGTAGTGTTTTTAAAATAATTATTTTCTAGTATTTGATTATTGATTAAGTTAAAAAAAATATAATTTGTATTTTTGTAATATTTGTATTTTTGTATTTTTGTATTTTTGTATTGTAAATTGGTAAATTTTTTTGATTGCTAGAATTGATATATTCTAGAATAAAAAATATTATTATAATATAAATTATATCAGTAATTATTAGATAGTAAAAATGCAATCACTAAATTTAGAAAAAATACAAAATGTGGATGTAAAAGATACTAAAACACTTACTATTATAATTATTTTTATAATGGTATGTTTTGCGTGTGTATATGTATGGCAAACTAAAAACAATTCCAAAGAAGGTTTTGCATCGTATAGTGTTAATTCTGGAGAAACTGTTACCTTATCTGGTTTAGATAATGTTATTGTTGGTGTTGGGACATCAAATCCTATAGCATTAACTAAAGCAATTAATAATTTAATAGACGCAAGAATAGCTATAACATCACAAGGTTCAGTATCTAGAACAACTAGTCCTATTACACCAATATCACAATCTAATATTCTTAGTTTGGTTGGTGTTATTAATGGATGTCCTACTAATGATAATATAACTGGTAATCATAATAAAAATGGAACAAATTTCATACTAGGTTTAAATAATAGTGGTAGTCAAATTACAATATCAACTGATACGTTTATTAAAAATAGGAGATTTACTGATGCTCATCCAAATTATACGTCAGATAGAAATCTTATATGTGTTTTTGATTGGGTTAATGATAATAATATTTATTTTTCTGGTGTTCTTAATACTAATAAAACTGTTAAAAATATAATATACACAAATGTATATCCAATAACAACAGATGCTAATGATAAATTGGTATCACCATTTAATAATATAAATAATAATACAATTCTTAAGAAAAATGCAACATATTTATTTAATATATTTCATAATAGATACCAATCAGAATATAGTGCTACTTTTTATATAATATATAATTTTAATCCTAGTAGTATGACTATTGATACAGATGTGCATTTTGTAAATACATTTCATGCAAGTGCTTTGTATCATCATAATGGTAAAACGGATTCTTTTGTAGTTCAAACAACAGATCAAACTACAAATATAGGTATATATAGTATTAATGCTCACGCACGTGTTAATCAGGCGTATGGTGCGCATAGCGTAAATAGAGATAATGTTCTATCTGTAACAGTTTATCAAGTATTAAACCCAACTGCACCACCAGCAATTACAGCTGCACCGACACGCGCATAATTATTATTTTACAAAGCAAATCAAAACCCAAACATACTTTTATTATGGTTGCCAGCATACCAATCTAATCCCGAAAAACCATTTCTCCACATTCGAAACCAAATATTTACTTCAAAGGTTAATATTTTTTCATTCTCTAGAATACTTTGCAATTCCTCTTTTACACCTTTTTCAAATTCCAACAATTTATCCTTATATCCTATAAAAAATCCACCGCAGAAATACCAATTTACCCTCGCAAAATCACTATTGGTATCCGCCAGATTAAGCCACCAACACCCTGGTAATTTAATAGTATTATTTTGAATATTATTCAGTTTAGTGGAAATTGTGAGCATTGTTTCTAGAAAATCGGCGTCTGATTGGAATATTTTGGAAATACCGAAATCTATCCAAGCATAGATATCATTTTGGAATCTATTCGTTGCAATTGCTTTTTTAATAAATTCAGTTTTGGCAATTTGAATAATATGGAATAAAGCCGTATCTTTTATTGGATTAGGTGAAACAATATTTATTCCTCCAGAAAGCACTTGCTTATAATATTCAAATATTTCCATTTCCTCTAGTGTAATTGGTATTAATTCTGTATGTGCATTGGATTGAAATTGTGTAATATATTTGTCATCAATAAAAATTATTTTTGGAATAGGTAAATTGATTAACTTCTGACCACGTTCTTTATAATCTTGGAAAGTCTGTTCTCTTTTAGGATTAAATTCATTGGTTTCTATATTAATATATCCAGATACTAAAGTATAATTCATTCTAGCAGACACAATTATTTTACATTCATTTATTAATTTTTTCTTTATATTTATGTTTTATATTTTTTGTTTTTTGTTTTTTGTTTTTATGTTTTATGTTTTTTGTTTTTTGTTTTTTGTTTTTTGTTTTTTGTTTTTGTATATGATTAAAAATAATAA
>Ga0255098_1000138_pt1 | contig 23339 bp, 23 predicted proteins | sample Colum_Atlam_RepC_2_FD_188440 | JGI IMG/M metagenome (GOLD analysis project Ga0255098, IMG submission 188440) | Freshwater microbial communities from Columbia River, Oregon, United States - Colum_Atlam_RepC_8d | ecosystem: Environmental > Aquatic > Freshwater > River | place: USA: Oregon... | reverse complement strand
TTATTCAATATTAAAAACTCCGAAAGTAATTTTTCGGAGTTTTTTTATGTTTGTCAAAATTATTTTTTATAAAAAATACTGATTTTAATTAGTTTATAAACACTTTCTCTTTTCTAAAATTACCTAAATTTAATGAAACAAATCTAAAGGAGTTCTTTCAATAAAATTGTCTCAACTATTTTATTAAAAATGTATCGAGAACTAAAGAAGGGAAATTCGTTGCTATAGTTCTCGATACAATTTTTAAAAACAAAAATTAGCATTTTTACTTTTAAAAATCACTCGAAGTGACGGTAATAGTTATGCTTGTATCAAAGCCTCAACCAACAAATCAACATCTTCTTTCGTGTTAAAATGACTGAATGAGATGCGTAAACTTGGTTTTTTAGCTTCTTCTGGAGATAAAAACTCGGCCAAAACGTGTGATGGTTTGATGCTTCCGCTTTGGCAAGCACTTCCACGTGAAACGGCAATTCCTTTCATATCTAACGTAAATAACAATATTGACGTTTTTTCTTCCGATAAAGGAAATTGAACATTCAAAAGGTTATAAAACGTGTTTTCTCCGTTGATTTTAACTTCTGGAAATACTTTTTTCAATTCCGAGAAACAGTAGTTTTTTAAATCGGAAATATAATTGGTGTCGTTTTCAAGATTCGCGCAAGCTAATTCTAATGCTTTTGCCATTCCAACAACTTGATGTATGGCTTCGGTTCCGGCACGCATGCCTTTTTCTTGTTCGCCTCCAAAAATCATCGGTTGTAGCATTGAATTCTTTTTCAAATAGGCAAACCCAATTCCTTTTGGACCATGAAATTTATGCGCAGAAGCCACTAAAAAGTCGATTCCCAACTCTTGTACATCTAAATTCGCTTTTCCAACAGATTGCACCGTATCACAATGAAAAAATGCTTTTGCATACTTGCACAAGTCCGAAACACGTTTGATGTCTAAAATCGTTCCTATTTCGTTATTTACGTGTATTAACGACACTAAAGTTGGAACTTCTGACAATAATTTAGAAGCTAAATCTTGATAATCGACATTTCCATTTGACAAAATGGCAATGTATTCGACTTGAATTCCGAATTCCTTTGCCAAATGTTCAACCGTGTGCAAAGTAGCGTGATGCTCAATTTTAGTCGTGATAATGCGTTTAATTCCTAAATCTTTCACTGCGCTGGTTAGAATCCAATTCGAAGCCTCTGTGGCACTTGATGTGAATATAATCTCAGATGCTTGTGCATTTAATAATTTTGCAATGGATTTTCGGGATGATTCTAACAAAGTTTTAGCACTTCTTCCAAAACTATGCGTTGAAGATGGATTTCCGAAATCATTTTGAAGCACGTTCATCATCGCAGTAATAACTTCTGGATGAATAGGCGTAGTTGCTGCGTTATCTAAATACACTTTTCTCATGTTGCAAAGATACAAATCATTTTATTTTGGAAGACTTAAATTCAATTCGTGTTGAAATTAACAAACTTTAGCAAATTAATAAATTAAAACCTTTATTTTTGTTGCATAAATTAGATGAATAAATGAAAAAACTTATAGTTTTAGTAGCCTCAGTTTTTATGCTACAAGCTTGTGATGATGGCGATATTACGTTAGAATCTTTCAATTTTGATTCCGTAACCGTTCAAGAATGCACAGATAATAATTTGATTTTCAAAATTAATGGCGATGAAATGTTGTTAATCAATATTCCTGAAACTAGTTTTGCAAATGCAGAAACTCCAGATGGAAGCCCAAGAATCGTTAGTGTAAGTTCAACCAATCAAATTATCTACAGAATTTATTCAGCAACTGTTACTTCAACAAGTATTTGTAATCTTATTCCACCAGCTACCCCAGTAGTTAATCAGGAATGGAATGCTACAGGAGGAACCATTGAAATTATTACAGATGCTCTTTATGCTTCAGACGGAATTACAATTAGTGGATACACACATAACATTAAATTTAAAAATGTAAACTTTTCTGGACCCACCAATTCATTTAGTTTTACAGAGTATAATTTCGGAAATTACGAAACCAATTAGTAGAAAAAATATTTTTAAAAGTAAAGGACTATTCAAAATTGAGTAGTCCTTTTTTTTGTTTTATGAAGTGAAATTAGAGTGAAATTTTAAACCAAAATGCTACTTCACATTTTGCTTGATATAAACTTCGGTTGCTCCCAAACCATATTTTTGATAGTTCGCATCTTGGAACGAAATGGTATCATAACGACCCAACATAAAGTCTAATTCAGCTTTCAAAACACCTTCACCAACACCATGAATAAACACCACTTTTGGCATTCGATTTTTGATAGCAAAATCGAGTTGTCTCTTTGCGGTTTCCATTTGCAAAGTAAGAATATCATAGTTGCTCATTCCACGTTTTGAAGGCACTAATTTTTCAATATGCAAATCAACTTCTAAGACAAATTCATCCTTACGAGAACGCTTTTCTTTGACAAAACTGCGCTTTTTTGGCTCTTCTTTGTCCTTTAAAACAGAACCTAAACTTTTAGTAGAGAAAAAACCACTTAACTCATTGGAATTGTTTATTTTAACTAATTCGTTGACAAAAAATGTCATCACGAAATTATCAGTAGTTTCCACCGAAATTTCATTATTTCGAACCTTAATTACTACTCCCGAAATGTCGTCGTCTAAAACGGCGACCTTATCTCCTATTTCAAATTTCTGTGCCATTCTCTTCTTCGTTTTCTCTATCATTTTTAGATGGAATTTTCTTCATCAATCTAAATAATCCAAACATAAAAACGGCCATTGCTCCTATCATAATAAATCGGTTTGGAGCTGGTTTTGATTGTTCAATCATGGCAAAAATTCCGACTGCAGCAAACATCAAAATGTATAAAAATTGCTTCATATTTTATTTCTTATTTTTAATATTATTCAATTTTCAAAAGTAGTGTTTTTAAAATTAGTATTTGTTTTTGGACTTTTTTTTGTAAACTTGTAAAACAAAATGTAAAGCAAAAAAGCACAATGGAAGAACACATGTTGCCTTGTATGAATAAACAACTTTTTGGAGTCGAATGTCCAGGTTGTGGAACACAAAGAGCAATTGCTTTTTTGATAGAAGGTGAATTTTATGAAGCCTTTAAAATGTTTCCTGCCATTTATACTTTAGGCCTATTCTTCATTTTATTAGGTCTTCACTTATTCGACAAAAAGAGAAATTATACTAAATTAGTAATTTCAAGCGCTATTCTAAATGGAGCTGTAATTTTAATAGCCTATTTCATTAAAATGTATTTTAACACTGTAACCAATTAAACTTTATAAATATGGAAAACCAAAAATTACCTAATGCAACCGCAGTACTTATTCTGGGAATATTTTCAATTTTAACTTGTTGCTGTTACGGAATTATCAGTATTATACTTGGCGTTGTTGGACTAGTATTAGCTAATAAAGATGCTAAATTATATGCAGAAAACCCAAGCCAATACACAAATTACAACAACCTTAAAATAGGTAAAATCCTAAGTATTATTGGTATTGTATTAGGAGCTATCTATTTAATCTATGTAGTTGTTCTTTTCTCTACTTTAGGTATGGAAGGTATTGAACAAATGCAACAAGAATTTATTCGTAGATACGGAAAATAATCACAAAATAAAATTATTAAAAAGAACGCTATCAATAAGTTAGCGTTCTTTTTTTGTTTAATAACAACTCATTAACAAATCGTTCACACCTCTTTTTTCGAGTTTGGCACAGCAATTGAAAATACCTAATCAAGCAACCGTTTTAGAAACGAGTTTTAAAATGAAGTTGCCGAAATTTTTAAATTGTTGAATCATGAAAAAAATTACACTTTTAGTAGTAGCCAGCTTCATACTGGTAGGAAGTATGGCTTATGCGTCAGAAAACCCTGTTTTTTCTGACAACACAGATAGAAGAGGGTATTACATCGATTATCGAGATGCCGAACCTATTATTTTTAAAGAACGAGGAATTGAGTTTATGTTGTTTCCAAATGGAGAATTTGATTTCAACACAAGACCTGCGATTAGACCAAGAGTCAACGGAACAAGTGGTGCTCCAAGAGGCATGTACTACGGAACTTCAGAAAGAGGTATTCGAGTAGAACATGATAATTTTGGTAGAGTAAGAAGAGTTGGCAATGTTTATATCAACTATGATGCTTATGGAAGAGTTAAACGTATTGGCACAATTTACATGAGTTATAACAGTTTTGCTGTAACTAAAGTGGGTAACATGCGAATTGTGTACGACAGAAGAGGACGAATTGTAGATGTATATGGTTTTATCAACCACGCTAACGGCGGTTACTTCTACAACCCTGGAACTAATTACTCAGGTGGAAATGGTGGCTATGACGACGGTGACGATTACAATGATGATTATGAAAGCGACGATGACTTTTATTACTACCGAAAAGATGGTTCAAAAGCAAAAATGTCTGAAGAAGATATAAAAGAAATCAAAAAAGAAACTTTAGAAGTAAAAAAAGATAAATAATTGGTTGGTTAGTTTGTTTTAAATCCTGTTGATTCTGGGAAGATGAAGCAGGGTTTTTTATGTTCAAGTGCAAAGTCAAATTCAAAAAGCAAAGTCAATATCAAATTCAAAAAGCAATATCAAAGTCAAAGTCAAAAAATCACTTATCTGAACTTTTAAACTTTTTTAAACACATAGATTCATAGTTATGATTTGCGAGTATTTTTTAGTCGTTTCACTTGACATAATCAACATAGAAAACAAACTTAAATGACTTATATGTTTAAAAATGTGTCTTAGCGGCTTTGCGAACTAGTATTACTTGAATATTCTCTTGAAAACAGAGTTCATCACAAAATTAATATCCGATGAAATTTTTAAATAATAACTCAATCCCAAATAGAAAATAGACACTAAAATCGATTTTAAGATAATATTCACAAAAGGATGAAAACTAAAATCCCAATAGTAAAACAAACCAAAACTTACTATTGTTAGAACCAAAGCTACAATAGTATTCTTTGTAAACGGAAATAACTTCATTTTAAGCACCACAAAAAGCAATTTAGCTAAACTATATAGCGAAATTGAAATTAACGTCGCTATTGCCGCTCCATTTAAGCCATAAAGCGGAATGAAGATCATATTTAAAGAAACCGTCATAAAAACTAGAAATAATCCTAAAAATAAGACCGCTTGATAATATTTTGAGTTGAAAATTATGGCATTATTGTTTCCTAAAACCAAATCGAAATATTTTGAAATCCCAATAAAGAAAACCACAGCAATTCCTTCGCTATAACCTGCTGGTAAAACACTATATAATTCATTTATATTAACCAAAATCCCAACTAAAATCAATCCACCGATAACTTGAAGCGTAATGGAAGATTTTTTATACAATTCATTTAGTTCTTCTTGCTTGTTTTCGCTCATCAATTTAGCTGTTATTGGATACGTAATTTGATGCATCGCACGACTTGGCACAGCAATCACAGTCGCAATAAAAATAGCAACCGAATAAAACGCAATATTATCGATGTTGATATAAAAATTCAACATGAATTTATCTACATCTAATAACATATTGGCTACGCTTCCCGACAAAATAATGAAAAAACAATAGGTTAAAACTGCTTTCGCATTGTCAGGGAAAACCAGCTTGAAACGCGGTGTTTTGACTTTCATTGCGTATAAAAACATAGCAATAAGCGATAAAAAGTAAATTCCCATTAAAGCCAAAACGAATTGCTGAGGCGAAAGAACATCAAAATAAACCGCAAATAAGAAAATAGATATGAGCACACGAAGCAAAACTTCTTTCACAAAACTCCCATAAACCGATTGTAAATGCACTTTTACCCAAGCGTAAAAAATCTCAAAATACCCCATACAAAGCCCAATTACTGGAATTTGCCAAACATAATCATATACAATTGGATTTTTTTGCGATAATAATTCTGCAATTTGATGATAACCAAAATAACCTATCAAACTTATGGGAAGAATTATCAGTAAAGGTAAAACCAAAACAAAAGTTAGAAATTGCGATTTTTTCTCTTCGGTTTCGTATTCGTTATAGAATTTTACTAATGTATTGTGCACACCAAACGCCATCAAAGGCATCATAATATTTGCTGCCGACAAAATAAATCCAACCAAACCATAAAAGGTATCGCCTAGAAATTGTCCATACATAAACAACGTGTTAATTGCCCCAATACCAAAGCCAATGTAGGTAATGATGGTATTCTTAATCGATTGTTTGATGACAATTCCCATTTTCTTAGTGAATAGTAATTAGTGATTAGTGATTAGCAGTTTGGCTAATTTCTCTGTCAATGATTTTCTGCTGTATTGTTGCAAACCAACAGGATAAACTTTTAAATTATTCTGTTGAAATTGCTGAAAACAACTCAGAATTTGTGCTTTTAATGCTTCTAATTCGTCATATTTGAAGAAAGTTCCTGTATTAGTTTCTTTTATGATATGAGCGAAATCTGCATTTTCTGGTCCGATAGCAATGATTGGTCGTTCTGAAACCATATATTCGAATAATTTTCCAGGAATGATGCACTTGGTTTCTTCGGAATCGATTTCGATAAGCAACAACACTTGTGAACTTCGTTGCTCGATTATGGCTTCATTATGCGGTAAATAACCCAAATGATTTGTATACTTTTCCAACTTAAATTCTTTTAAAGCTTGAAGTACCTCAGCACTCACCGCTCCTATCAACTTTAATTGAAATTGTTTTTTAAAATAGGGATGTTCTTTCGTTAATTCTTTCAGCGCTTTCCACAAAATTCTCGGATTTCTAGCAGATAAAAATGAGCCAATATGCGCTAAAGTGAATTTTTCATCCAAAGGTTTTTTAATCACTTTCTCCACATCATAACCATTTGTAATTACTTCGATTGGTTTTGAAGTAATGGCTTCAAACTCAGTTTTTGTAGTAGGAGATGTTACTAGAAGTCGGTCACAAGTATTCATAACCTTCTTTTCCAAATTTTTATTTTTTTTAGCCGCCCACGAACTTAATTTTAACTGCTTATGATAGCCAATGGTTGTCCAAGGATCTCGGAAATCGGCCAACCAAGTGATGTTTAATTCTTTTTTTAACTGTAAACCTATCAAATGCAAACTATGAGGCGGTCCTGTGGTGATTATCGTATCGATTTGATGTTCTTGAAGGTATTCTTTCAAAAACTTTACCGAAGGTTTCACCCAAAATACTCTTGCGTCGGGAATAAAAATATTCCCACGAATCCAAAGCATCATTTTTTCAACAAACGATTGCTTTTTTTGATTGGGAATTATCCCTGAACTGATTTTTTTTGTCTTATTCTTAGAAAAAACAGAAGCCAATCCGTAAGGTTCAAAAATGGGTTGTTTGATGATAACTGCTTTATCTGAAACTTCACTCATTAATTTCTTATCAATTAAAGGATAAGTTGGGTTTTCGGGAATATAAACGTGCGGTTCGATGTTAAAATCGGGCAAATATTTAACAAATTTCAACCAACGTTGCACACCTGGACCTCCTGCGGGTGGCCAGTAATAGGAAATGATGAGTATTTTTTTGGTTGGTTGCAATGTCAAGTTCTAAAATGATATTTTGTCAAGCTGAACTCGTTTCAGCTTCTAAATTTGTTTGGAGATGCTGAAACAAGTTCAGCATGACAAGATTCTATGCTTTTTTCTTTCTCTCAAAATAAACTCCGGCTCCAATCAATAAAATCATTCCGATTGAACTGATTAATGTAATGGTGCTTCCTGTTTTTACAACTGTTGGTTCAAATTTGAATTCGATAGTGTGTTTTCCTGCTGGAACTCGTAAACCTCTTAAAACGTAGTTTACATTTAAAATTTCAACTTCTTTTCCATCTATTAAAGCTTTCCAACCGTTTTTATAGTACATTTCAGAGAAAACAGCAAAGCCTTCCTTACTATTATTTGAAACGTATTTCAACTGATTTGGTTTGTAAGAAACTAGTTGAATTGAAGCTAATGAATCTTTCTTAAATTCTCCATTAAATTTTGTTCCTTTTAAATGGTCAATATAATTTCTTTCATTCATAACCACTTCATTCTTATTATCCAAACTATCCAATGCTTTCATTTCCTCATTGGCAGAATTCACAAACTTAACTTTCTCTACAAACCAAGCATTTCCGTTCGCTGCTGGATTTTGTAAGGCCAATTTTTGTCCGTTTTCATCGGATTGGATGACGTATTTTACGTTTAACATGTTTAACACACGAACGTTATTTTTAGCGATTTGATAATCAAATAATTGTTGCATTCTTCTTGGTTTCGCAGCATGATATCCACCAATCGATTTATGGAAAAACGAAGTTCTTGCGCTACTCATTCCGCCTTCTACTTCAAAAACTCGGAAATGTGTAGTATCGGCTAAAATTCTTTGATCAGCTTCTGTAGGATCAAATGGCATATCTACTTCTCTTGCGCTTCTAAATTGGTCGGGATTGTTGCTTACATAACGTTTATCTACCATAAACAAGTCAAAAACCATTAAAACTCCAACTATAATAATTGCTGTAGTTTCTTTCATTAAGTTTTTTACAAACAAAAATAAAACACCAAAAGTAAGTCCAACAAACAACATCGAACGTGAGACATCGGAAGTGTACAAAGCAGCTCTATCTATTTTTAATGTACGGATGAAATCATCACCATACGCTTGGGCATACATCGCATCATTTGCCGCAGAGAAATTGAACATACCTTTGATTAAAAACAACATTACCAAAAGTCCAAAAGTAATGGCTCCAGATTTCCATAGGGCATTCCATTTTGCTTTTTCGTCTTGTTTAAAAAATTGATACAATCCAACAATAGCTATAGCGGGCACACACAATTCCAAAAGAACTTGAATCGAAGAAACAGCTCTAAATTTATCATAAAAAGGCACATAATTGATAAAGAAATCTGTTAAAAAACTAAAATTCTTACCCCAAGAAAGCAACAATGAAAATACAGCTCCTGCAAGAAATAAATATTTAATTTTTCGTTTTTCAACAAAAAATGCCATTACAAACAAGAAAAAGACCACTGCTCCAATGTAGGCTGGTGCCGCAACAATAGGCTGATCACCCCAATAAGCAGGTGCGTGTTCTACTAATCCTTGTACTTGGTCTGCTGGATAACCCTGGGCAACAAAGTTCTCATAAGTTTCCGATTTAATACCTAAATTTTCATTATTTGAACCTCCAAAAAGTCCTGGAACAATTAAATTCAAACTCTCTGCAATTCCATAACTGTATTCGGTAATGTAATCGTAAGACATTGCATTACTATCTGTTTTTGGCGAACCATCTGGATTAAAGGTTAATTCACTATTATTTCGAGTAGAAAATTTAGCATACTCGGAAGTCGCCATTAAATTAGTTGCATTGGCTCCTATGGCAAAAATTCCTGCTATAGCAAAAACACCTATGATTTTCCCAAGTTCTTTGAATTCTTTATTTTTTACTACCATTACGATGTAATACACTGCAATTATCAATAATAATAACAACAAATAATACGTCATTTGGAAGTGATTAGCATTGATTTCTAACGCTGCTGCAACCATAGTAAGCAATCCACCAATAATATATTTTCTTTGAAAAACCAATAAAACTCCGGCAACTACCATTGGCATATATGCAATTGCATGTGCTTTAGCATTGTGTCCAACACCTAAAATGATAATCAAATAAGTTGATAATCCAAAGGCTAAAGCACCGAAGAAAGCTTTTAAAGGATCTACTTTCAAGACCATTAATAAAACATAAAACCCTAAGAAATATAAAAATAAATAATCCGCAGGGCGAGGAAGAAAGCGTAAAGCATCATCTAACATTCCAATAACATCGTTTGGATATTTGGCTCCTAATTGATAAGTTGGCATTCCTCCAAAAGCACTATTAGTCCAATAAGGCTCTTCCCCTGTTTCTTTTCTGAAATCGATTTGTTCTTTTGCCATTCCGGTATATTGAACAATATCGGATTGAAAAATTTTATTTCCTTGTAAAACTGGGTAAAAATAAATTAGTGAAACCAAAATAAATCCTACTAAAACTAATAAATGAGGATAAAATGCTTTTATGTTTTTCATAAGTATACTTGTAAATAGGGTGCTAAAGTAATTAAAAAAAGGATATTGTTAAAATATCCTTACAGCTATTGAATCGTATTCAATTATTTTATTTCTTCATAATCAATGTATTCCCCTACCTCTTTTTTAGGCTTAGGAGTTGAAGTACTTGCTTGAGAAGCATTACTTTGTTGTGCTTGTTGTTGTCTGTATTGTTCTTGCATTTTTTCTTGCATCTTATTTACCGCCTTTTGCATTAAAATAGGGGCAAATATTCGCATTAAAAACTTGAACAAATAATAAAACAGAATAATGTAAAATATAACTTTTACAGTTCCTGTAATTGAAGCCATTTCCATGCTATAAAATTTTAAAGTTCAAAAATACAGTTATTGGTCGGTAAAACTTCAAATTTATTTCTTAAAATTATGATAAAATAACTATTTTTGGACATAAATCATTTTTCATGAAATCACTTCATACACTTTTTGCATTGACATTTGTAAGTATTTGTCAAATTTCTTATGCTCAGTTTACAGATGAAATTAACTCTAATCGTCCCGGAAAATCAATGATGGCTTTTGCGGTTGGTAAAAAAATTATTCAAACCGAAACTGGCGTAACTTATGTATCGGAAGACCATAATACACTAAACTATCAAGCTAAAGGTTTTACAGGAGAATTAATCATTAGATATGGATTTTTGAAAGAAGAACTTGAAATTATTGGTGAAATTCAATACCAAAAAGACAACTTGACTTCTGGAAGTTATGAAGAAGGCAGAAGCGGTCTTAAGCAATTGACTTTAGGAGCAAAGTATCTGATTTATGATCCATTTAAAAATTACGAAGACAAACCTAATCTATATAGTTGGAAAGCTAATCATCGTTTTAAATGGAGACAATTTATTCCAGCTTTTTCAATGTACGCGGGTGGAAATTTCAATGTTGGTGACAACCCTTTTAATTATGCGCCTGTTGGATTAGAAGAACCAAGTTTTAGTCCGAAAGTGACTGCAATTGCTCAAAATCATTTTGGAAGCCACTGGGTATTAGTAACCAACTTATCGTATGATAAAATTGGAACCGATTTTGCTAGTATAAATTATGTAGTAACTCTTACCCGAGGATTTAACGCACAATGGTCTGGATTTATCGAAAACCAAGGCTATATGGGCGATTATTATAGTGATGGTATATTACGATTTGGTGCTGCATTTTTGTTTGATAAAAACATGCAGGTTGATGCGTCAATTGGAAAAAACATAAAAGATACGCCAGGGATTTTAAATGCAGGAATAGGTTTTTCATGGCGTTTTGCAGATCAATATGAAGAAGTTCAAATTGCAAAACCTGGAACTGAAACCAAAACAGATAAAAAAATGAAGAAAAAAGGAGAAAAAGAAGCAAAGAAAAGAAAAGATGCCGTAGAATAAAATGATAACAATTAAAGAAGCACTTACCAAAAAAGAAATGAAAGATTACGTGATGTTTTCTTTCGAATTATATAAAAATAACCCGTACTGGATACCTCCCATTATTGCTGAAGAACTTGAAACTTTTGATAAAACAAAAAATCCAGCCCTTCAAACTGCAGAAGCCCATTTTTATTTAGCCTATAAGGACAATAAGATTGTAGGTAAAATTGCAGCAATTATAAATTGGGAAGAAGTAAATTTATTAGGCAAAAGAAAAGCTCGTTTTGGATGGTTTGATGTGATTGATGACATTGAAGTTACCAAAGCGTTGTTGGAAAAAGTAGAAGAACTAGGAAAAAAACACCAAATGGATCACATGGAAGGTCCAATTGGTTTTTCAAATTTAGATAAAGTTGGTATATTGACGGAAGGTTTTGACCAAATGGGCAATATGATTACTTGGTATAGTTTTCCATATTACAAAGAGCATTTTGAACAATTAGGCTTCCTAAAAGAAAAAGAATACATTGAAAGTACTTTCTCATTTAGTAATATAGATCCAACACAATTTACAAAATTTAGTGCACTTGTAAAACAACGATACGAATTACGAAGTTTAAATTTCACAAAGACAAAAGACATTATGCCTTATGTGGACAAAATGTTTGATTTGTTTAATGAAACGTATTCAAAATTACAATCATTTGTACCTATTAACAGTATTCAAAAAGAATATTTTAAAAAGAAATACATTAGTTTTATAAATCCAGAATTTATTAAATTCATAATGGATAAAAACGATAATATGATAGCTTTTGCTATCGTAATGCCTGGATTTTCACAAGCGCTTAAAAAAGCCAATGGAAAACTATTCCCTTTCGGATTTTATCATTTGCTTCAAGCTAGAAAACATTCAAAAGAAGTAGTTTTTTATCTTATTGGGGTTACTCCTGAATATCAAAGTAAAGGCGTTACAGCAATAATTTTTGATGAATATTATAAAATTTGTCAAGCCAAAGGCATCGATACATGTACTAGAACGCCTGAATTAGAAGAAAATCATGCCATTCATAATTTATGGAAAAACTTCAATACAAAAATCAACAAACGTAGAAGAACATATAAAAAAGAACTATAAAAAAAGGGATTCCAATTGGAATCCCTTTTTTGTTATCTATAAAGGATGATTTACTCTACATTTTGAACACTTGCCTCTGCAATTTTTGCATACGTTCCGTTTACCAATTTCTCACGAATAGCTTCAAAAGCTGCTAAAGTTTCAGAAATATCTTCTAAAGTATGAGATGCCGTAGGAATCATTCTTAATAAGATAATTCCTTTAGGAATAACTGGATACACTACAATTGATAGGAAAATACCGTAATTTTCACGCAAATCGTTTACCATTATCATCGCTTCTGGAATAGAACCTTCTAAATAAACTGGTGTAATACATGTATTGGTATCTCCAATATTAAATCCTTTTTCTTTTAAACCGTTTTGTAATGCATTTACATTAACCCACAATTTATCTTTAATTTCAGATGAATTACGCAACAATTCTAAACGTTTTAACGATCCAATTGTTTGAATCATCGGCAACGCTTTTGCAAACATTTGCGAACGTAAATTATATTTTAAATAATCGATAATATCTTTATCTGCAGCTACGAAAGCACCAATATTAGCCATTGATTTTGCAAAAGTTGAAAAATACACATCAATTCCATCTTGACAACCTTGCTCCTCACCTGCTCCTGCACCTGTTTTACCAAGTGTACCAAAACCATGTGCATCGTCAACTAATAAACGGAAATTGTATTTTTCTTTCATTGCTACAATTTCTTTCAATTTACCTTGTTGTCCTCGCATTCCAAAAACGCCTTCGGTAATAAATAAGATTCCTCCACCTGTTTCAGCAGCCAATTTTGTTGCGCGTTGCAAGTTTTTCTCCATGCTTTCGATGTCGTTATGCTTGTAAGTAAAGCGCTTTCCACTATGTAAACGTACTCCATCAATAATACACGCATGAGCATCAACATCATAAACAATTACATCATTTCTAGTAACCAAAGCATCAATGGTTGACATAATTCCTTGGTAACCAAAATTTAACAAATAAGCCGATTCTTTCATTACGAAAGCAGCCAATTCTTGTTCTAATTGTTCGTGATATTTAGTGTGACCACTCATCATACGAGCGCCCATTGGGTAAGCCGCTCCATATTGTATAGCTGCTTCAGTATCCGCTTTTCTAACTTCTGGATGATTTGCTAATCCTAAATAATCATTTAAACTCCAGTTTAAAATATCTTTTCCTTGAAATTGCATTCTTGGTCCTAATTCTCCTTCTAGTTTAGGGAATACAAAATATCCTTCTGCTTGTGAAGCCCATTTTCCTAAAGGACCTTTATTGTTTTGAATTCTTTCGAATAAATCTTTTACCATGATATAAATAGGTGTTAAAAACGATGCAAAAGTATAAAGAAAAAAGTTTTTATTATAATTTATTTGGAAGTAAAAATTGAAGCCAAAAAATAAATTAGAAAAGCACTTGTTTATTTGATAAATGGGCTTACATTTGCACCGAACGACACAGAAATGTGGTTACACGTTCACCGTAAAAGTCGATCGCTCCAGATCGGCTTTTATACTTTATATACGTTTCGTATTTTTACATTTCTAAATTACTTCACATGAAACTCGTATTCGCATCCAACAACAAAAATAAAATTCAAGAAATCCAAGCTTTAGTTCCAAACACCATTCAAATTGTCAGTTTGGAAGAGATTGGTTGTTTTGAAGATATTCCAGAAACAGCTGATACCATTGAAGGAAATGCGATTTTAAAAGCCGATTACGTTACCAAAAAATATGGTTACGATTGTTTTGCAGACGACACAGGATTAGAAGTAGAAGCTTTAAACGGAGCGCCTGGAGTATATTCGGCTCGTTATGCAGGCGAACAAAAAGATGCAAATGACAATATGGACAAACTTTTATTCGAATTAAAAGATAAAACCAATCGAAGAGCCAATTTCAAAACAGTGATCGCATTAAATCTTAATGGAAAACAAAACCTATTTACTGGAATCATAAACGGAAAAATCATTGAAGAAAAAATTGGAACTAACGGATTTGGGTATGATCCAATTTTTGTAGCCGACAGATATGAAAAAACTTTTGCCGAATTAACCATGGAAGAAAAGTCAAGCATTAGTCACAGAGGAATTGCAGTTAAACAATTAATTGAAGAATTAAAGAAAAACAACTCCTAAATCTTTCAAAATTACTCATTCAACACAATTTTATTTACACATTTTATCTAAAATATTGAAAATCAACAACTAACAAATTAGTTTATATAGTTTTTAAAGCGTACCTTTGCACCCAATTTAAAATATTATATGAATAAATTTGAACAATTAGGATTGAATGAGTCGCTACTGCTGGCGATTAAAGATCTAGGATTTGAGAATCCGTCAGAAGTGCAAGAAAAAGCGATTCCAGTACTATTGGAACAAAACACAGATTTAGTTGCCCTAGCACAAACAGGTACAGGGAAAACCGCAGCTTTTGGTTTCCCGCTAATTCAAAAAATTGATGCTGAGAACAAAAACACTCAAGCCTTAATTTTATCGCCAACACGTGAGTTATGCTTACAAATCACCAACGAGATTAAATTATACTCAAAGTACATAAAGGGGTTACATACAGTGGCTGTTTATGGTGGTGCAAGCATTACAGAACAAGCTAGAGAAGTTAAACGTGGTGCACAAATTATTGTGGCTACACCAGGTAGAATGCAAGACATGATTAACAGAGGTCTTGTAAACATTAAAAACATCGATTTTTGTATCTTAGATGAGGCAGATGAGATGTTAAATATGGGATTCTACGAAGACATTTGTTCCATTTTATCGGACACACCAGACGAGAAAAACACTTGGTTATTCTCTGCAACTATGCCTGCTGAAGTAGCGCGTATTGCAAAACAATTCATGTCATCTCCAGTAGAAATTACTGTAGGAAGCAAAAACTCAGGTTCGGCTACGGTTTCTCACGAATATTATTGCGTGAATGCTCGTGACCGTTACGAAGCTTTAAAACGTTTAGCAGATGCTAACCCAGATATTTTCTCGGTTGTATTTTGTAGAACCAAAAGAGACACACAAGCGGTTGCTGAAAAACTTATCGAAGATGGTTACAACGCAGCGGCATTACACGGAGATTTATCGCAAGCACAACGTGATGGCGTAATGAAATCATTTAGAGGTCGTCAAATTCAAATGTTGGTTGCAACAGACGTTGCGGCTCGTGGAATAGACGTAGATAATATTACACACGTAGTAAATTACCAATTACCTGACGAAATCGAAACCTACAATCACCGTTCAGGAAGAACTGGTAGAGCCGGAAAATTAGGAACTTCTATCGTAATCATTACGAAAAGTGAAATCAGAAAAATACACTCAATTGAGCGTATTATCCAACAAAAATTCGTAGAAAAAACAATCCCATCTGGAATTGAAATATGCGAAATTCAGTTATTACACTTAGCAAATAAAATTAAAGATACAGAAGTTGATCACGAAATTGACAACTATTTACCTGCAATTAATGAAGTTTTAGATGGTTTATCTAAAGAAGAGTTAATCAAGAAAATGGTTTCTGTTGAATTCAATAGATTCATCAACTATTACAAATCGAAACGTGATTTATCAGGTGAAAGAGGAAATGATAGAGAAAGAAGTTCTGAACCAAGAGAAATTAGAGCAGGTGACCCAGTTCGTTATTTCATCAATATTGGCGCAAGAGACGATTTCGATTGGATGCAATTGAAAGACTTTATCAAAGAAACTTTAGATTTAGGCAGAGATGATGTATTTAAAGTAGATGTGAAAGAAGGTTTCTCTTTCTTTAACACGGATGGTGAACACACTGACAAAGTAATGTCAGTTCTTAACGGATATGACATGAATGGTCGTAGAATCAACGTTGAGATTTCTAAAAATGATGGTGGCGGAAGACGCGACCACAATGGAAGAAGTTCTGGTGGAGGTTTTGGTGGTGGAAGACGCGAAGGTGGCTTTAACCGTGAAAGAAGTGGTTCTGCTCCAAGAAGAGAAGGTGGTAGAGATGGCGGTTTCCGAAGCGATAGAGGCTCAGCTCCTAAAAGAGAAGGTGGTTTCAGAGGTGAAAGAAGCGGTGAAAGAAGTAGTTCTGCACCAAGAAGAGAAGGCGGATTTTCAGACAGAGCGCCTAGACGTTCTGAAAGTGCTGGAGATGCTTCAAGACCAAAAAGACCTAGAAGAAGTTAACATTTTTCGTTAATTTTCTTATAAATTTATAGAAAACTACAAAATATCACCTTTTGATTCGTATTTTTGAATCAATAAATTAAAGGATGAGATATTTTGTAGTTTTTCTTTTTGTACTAATTTCTTGTAATAGCTTTTCCCAGGGTGATTCATTAGTGAAGATTCTAAAAGGTACGGTTATTCACAATGAAACAAAACTTCCTATGAGTAATGTTCATATTATTAATACAACCCGAGTAAAAGGAAGTATAAGTAATCCAAGTGGAACATTTGAAATAGAAGCAAAAGCAAACGACACCTTATTATTTTCATATATTGGATACGAAACTGTCAAAGTAAAAGTTACTAACGACTGGATAAAAAATAATCCCACAAAAATTTATTTAAGCGAAAAAGCCTACGTACTAGACGAAGTTGTTGTTGCTAAATATAATTTAACAGGCTATGTAGAAGTAGACACGCGATTAATTCCTGTTGCCGATGATTCTTATCGATACAGTATATCTGGACTTCCTGCAGGGTATGAAAGTGGCACTTATAACCCAGGAGCAATTGCTAAAATTCTAGGTTCTATATCAAATCCAACCGATTTTCTTTACAATATATTTGGTAAACGACCGAAAGAAATGAAGAAACTAAAAGAAATGAAGAAAGATGATACAGTCCGAAATCTATTAGCTACCAAATTTGACCGAGAAACGCTCGCTGCTTTATTAGAAATTAGTAAAGAGGATATTCCGCTAATTCTTCAAAACTGTAACTATTCTGAGTATTTTATTCAAACAGCAAATGATTTACAGATTATGGATGCAATAAGTGCTTGTTATGAAGAATATAAAATTCTAAAAAAGAACAAATAATTTACAACTTTTATCTAAGCTATTTGATAATTCAGTTGTAAAAAACAACATGTAATAAAAATAGAATGAAAGTAACCAAATTATATAAAGATTTTTTTGAAAGCGAAAAATCAAGCGGATTAGTCTTAATTGCCTTTACCATTATTTCCTTATTCATTGCAAATTCTAGCTTTGGAAATTCCTACATTCATTTATGGGAAACGCAATTGGCAAACCATAGCATTGAACATTGGATTAACGATGGTTTAATGACGATTTTCTTTTTACTAATTGGTTTAGAATTAGAACGTGAAATCTACAAAGGTGAATTATCCCATATAAAAGATGCTTTACTTCCTATTTTTGGCGCATTTGGAGGTATGATTATTCCTGCATTGATTTTCTTATTGTTTAATTTTGGAACACCTACACAATCTGGTGTCGGAATTCCAATGGCAACCGATATCGCATTTGCTTTAGGAATTTTATCGTTATTAGGAAATCGAGTTCCTACTTCATTAAAGATTTTCTTAACCGCATTGGCAGTTATTGACGACTTAGGAGCCATAATAATTATTGCCGTTTTTTACACCAAAACACTATTGTGGGCTAATTTATTAATAGCACTTGGAATTTTTGCCTTTTTACTAATTTTAAACCGATTAAAAGTCAACAATCTTATTCCATATTTAATTGGTGGGGTTATAATGTGGTATTTTATGCTACATTCTGGAGTACATGCTACAATTACTGGAGTATTATTAGCTTTTGCCATTCCTTTTGGAGATGGTGGTGAAAAATCTCCTTCTTATTTATTGCAACACTTTTTACACAAACCTGTTGCATTTATTATTATGCCAATTTTCGCATTAGCAAATACTGCAATCATTATTGGTTCTGATTTTAATAGCATTATAGCCCAAAATTATAGCATTGGAATTGCCTTAGGACTTATTATTGGAAAACCTTTAGGAATAATTACTATCTTGTTTTTAGCCATCAAACTAAAATTCTGCCAACTTCCAAATGAAATCAACTGGAAATCCATCATTGGTGTAGGTTTCTTGGCTGGAATTGGTTTCACGATGTCTATTTTCATCACACTTTTAGCGTTTGAAGATGAAACTATTATTAATAATTCTAAATTTATAATCTTACTTTCTTCATTAATTGCTGGAATAATCGGATTTATAGCTTTAAAACTATCTCTGAAAAAAGTCTATATTGAAGAATAAACTAATGACTTGAATTAATTTCATAAAACTTTTGTTCAATAAAATCAATATCTTTTATCGATTTTCGAGTCCAATCTAAACGTTTTTCTAAAATTTCATCATCTGTTAATTGCCAATTAATAGTAGATTGGCGTAAACGATTTGTAATAACTTGAATAATAATTGCTGCAGAAACCGAAATATTCAAACTTTCGGTATACCCAACCATCGGAATTTTCAAAAATCCATCCGCGTGTTGTATCACTTCTTCTGACAAACCATTTCGTTCTGTCCCAAAAAACAAAGCCGAAGGTTTTGAAATATCAAACTCATGCAACATACATGAATCGTTATGCGGTGTTGTTGCAATGATTTGATAACCTTTATTTTTCATTTCATTGATACAACTTTGTACCGAATTAAATCGATTCACATCCACCCATTTTTGAGCACCCATTGCAATCTCAGTATCAATACGTTTTCCAAATTTTTCTTCAACAACATTTAATTCTTGAATTCCAAAAACCTCACAACTACGCATTACCGCACTCGTATTATGCAATTGAAATACATCTTCCATAGCAATGGTAAAATGTTTAGTTCTATTCTTCAATACCCTCAAAAAACCTTCTTTTCGATTCTCGGTAATGAACCCTTCTAAATATTCTAAAAGTGCATGATTAGAAAAACTCATCTTTTTTTTATTAAATTTACTACAAAGAAAAAGAAAATTGAGCTATGAAAAAAATTGTAATACTAACAGGAGCTGGAATTAGCGCCGAAAGCGGCATCAAAACCTTCCGTGATGCTGATGGTTTATGGGAAGGTCATGATATCATGGAAGTGGCTTCTCCAATTGGTTGGAAAAAAAATCCCGAATTAGTTTTGGATTTTTACAACAAACGAAGAGCCCAACTCTTAACCGTAAAACCCAATAAAGCACACAAAATTATAGCTGAATTAGAAGAACATTTCGATATTCATATTGTAACGCAGAATGTTGATGATTTACACGAAAGAGCGGGAAGCAACAAAGTCGTTCATTTGCATGGCGAATTATTAAAAGTAAGAAGCATAACTAATGAAAACTTCGTTTTAGATTGGAAACACGATTTAAATATAGGCGATTTTGATTTGGAAGGCAATCAATTGCGACCACATATCGTTTGGTTTGGCGAAGATGTTCCTATGATTGAACATGCTATTGACATTTTAGAAACCGCTGATGTTTTGATTATTATTGGAACTTCTTTACAAGTGTATCCCGCTGCTGGATTGATGAATTATGTGGAACAAAACGTTCCTGTTTATTATATTGATCCAAAACCTGCTACCATTTACGATTTACCAAATGAGCTGAAAGTCTTGCCCTTAACCGCCGTTGAAGGAATGAAAATTGTAAAAGAGGAACTTTTAAATTTATAGTAAAAAACTCCCAACTAATTACTGATAACTAATCACTAATTACTAAATTTGCACTTCTTTAAACAACACACAACAAAATGCAATTAACAGAATTAAACGCTATTTCGCCAATTGATGGTCGTTATAGAAGCAAAACTATTTCTTTATCTCCTTATTTTTCAGAAGAAGCCTTAATTAAATACCGCGTTTTGGTAGAGGTTGAATATTTTATTGCTTTGCGCGAAGCTGATTTACCTCAATTAGCTAAAATTGATAAATCGATTTACGATTCTTTGAGAGCTATTTACAAAAACTTTTCTACTGAAGATGCGCTTTGGATTAAAGAAACCGAAAAAACAACGAATCACGATGTAAAAGCAGTGGAATATTTCATCAAATCGAAATTTGACGGTTTAGGATTACAAGATTACAAAGAGTTTATCCATTTTGGATTGACTTCTCAAGATATCAACAATACGGCTATTCCGCTTTCTACTAAAGAAGCTTTTGAAAACGTATATTTACCAGTATTAGTAAGTGTAATTGCAAAATTAAAAGAATTAGCAATGGAATGGAAAGACATTCCAATGTTAGCAAGAACACACGGTCAACCAGCCTCTCCTACTCGTTTAGGAAAAGAAATTTTAGTTTTTGTAGAACGTTTAGAAGAGCAAATGCGTTTGTTATTCAATGTTCCTTTTGCAGCTAAATTTGGTGGCGCAACTGGAAATTACAACGCACACAAAGTAGCATATCCAACTACCGATTGGAGAAAATTTGGAAGCGATTTCGTAGAAAATAGTTTGGGATTACACCATTCGTTTCCAACCACACAAATTGAACATTACGACCATTTTGCAGCATTTTTTGATGCTTTAAAACGCATCAATACGATTTTAATCGATTTAGATAGAGACATTTGGACGTATGTTTCAATGGATTATTTCAAACAAAAAATCAAAGCAGGAGAAATTGGTTCTTCGGCAATGCCACATAAAGTTAATCCGATTGATTTCGAAAATTCGGAAGGAAATTTAGGAATTGCCAATGCAATTTTTGAACATCTTTCAGCCAAATTACCACTTTCAAGATTACAACGCGATTTAACTGATAGTACAGTTTTACGTAATATTGGAGTTCCAATGGGACACACGTTAATTGCTTTTGAAGCTACTTTAAAAGGCTTAAATAAATTATTGTTAAACGAAGACAAATTTGCAGAAGATTTAGAGAAAAACTGGGCGGTTGTTGCTGAAGCAATTCAAACAATTTTACGTCGTGAAGGTTATCCAAATCCGTATGAAGCTTTGAAAGACTTAACTAGAACAAATACTGTAATTAACAAAGAAGCTATTCATAATTTTATTGGAACTTTAAAAGTTACAGAAGAAGTGAGAGCGGAATTAATGCAAATTACACCGAGTAATTATTTGGGGATTTAATTTCAAAATTTTCTTTATATTTGAATATCATTTTAATCAAAACTTGTGAACTATGAAATACAACATATCATTTCAGGAAAGAGCCAAGTTAAGCATGGAGATTTTATCCAAACAATCATTAGTTTCCTTAGAAGAAGCGAAGAAGCAAGTAACTTGGTTAAAGAAGATAAGTACTTCAAAGAAAAAGAAACAAAGAGTTTAATTGAATTTATTGAACAAAATAAACTCTGGGTTGACAATATAAATCTTGAAAATTATATTTCTCAAGGTGCAGAACAAAAAGTGTATTTGAATGATGACAAAAGCGTTCTAAAACTAAACGATTCCATTTATTATACTTCTTGGATAGATTACTTGAATAATTTATTGTTAAATAATTATTTCTTTTCAGATACAGCATACCAACTTTTAGGTTTTTATAAAAGTGATACTATTTTATATGCGGTTGTAGAACAGCCATTTGTAAAAGCAACTGAGAAAACAGATTTAGAATTAGTAAAGCAATTCATGTTGAGTAATGGATTTGAAAACATAAGAAATAATGATTATATCAATAAAAATTTCGGTATTATTTTAGAAGATTTACATGATGAAAATGTATTGACTCAAAATGGTTTTTTGTTTTTTATCGACACTGTATTTTATATCATATAAACATGCCAAAACCTATCAGTATAAAACTCATTTTCATTAGTTTACTGATAGGTTTTTTCTTTTATTCATGTTCGTCTACCAAAACCTCAACCACAAATTCCAAAGCAGGTGTCGTCATTACTTTTGACGATTACTTTGTAAACGAATGGAAAGAAGCAGATACTCAACTCGCAAAATATAGTTGGAAAGCGACTTTTTGTGTGAGTAATTTTGAAAAACTTTCTACTACAGATATTTCAAACCTAAAAGAACTTCAAAACAAAGGGCACGAAATTGCTGGTCACGGATTTCGTCATCTCAATGCAAAAGAATTCACTAAGAAAAATAATAAACAGCAGTACTTAATAGTTGAAATTTTTCCTTTAATCGAAGCATTTAAAAAAGAAGGCATCGAAATTAAATCGTTTGCTTACCCTTTTGGAGCCAAAACACAAACGTTAGACTACGAATTACAAAAACATTTCGATATCATCAGAGGCACAGCAAAAGGCGGCAAAAAAGTAGCCGATAATGCTAATTTCTACAACGGAACTCGATTAGCAAACGGAATTGGAATCGACAGTAATTACGAGCATTTCAGTTTAAACTACTTAACTAAAGTTTTAAATTACGCTAAAAAGCACAATAAAATAGTGGTTTTCTACGGACACAAACCTGTTGATAAAGCTACAAATGAGTATGAAGTAGATCTGAAAACATTAGAAATGATTTGTCAATTTGTGGTTTCAAACCAAATGAAATTTTACACGCTTCAAGAACTAAATTCGTTAAATAATAAATAATACCTTTTTATAAATAGTAAACAATAGTAAATACTGATTATTTGAAATGAGTTGTCCTAAAAAAGGTTGACTCGTTAATAATTTAAATATAGTTAAATCGTAACAGAATTAATTCTGTTACGATTTATTTTTTTCCATTGTTTTAAATGTATTGTTTTTTGTTGATGCGCTTGG
>Ga0255098_1000137_pt1 | contig 23406 bp, 15 predicted proteins | sample Colum_Atlam_RepC_2_FD_188440 | JGI IMG/M metagenome (GOLD analysis project Ga0255098, IMG submission 188440) | Freshwater microbial communities from Columbia River, Oregon, United States - Colum_Atlam_RepC_8d | ecosystem: Environmental > Aquatic > Freshwater > River | place: USA: Oregon... | reverse complement strand
TATGTGTGGACTCTAATTTGTCGCTTTCTAAACCGCCCATTGCAGCACCAGAACCTCTCGCTCCTACAGCGTCACCGCCTGGTATATTCGCCTGTTTGTCGCGGACATTCATATAGTTTTCCGGAGACATGCCATATATCTCGAGAATGTCGGTATCAAAATTAACCTGTCGAGAGTCTTTCAACAAGTTATATAAAGCAGTTGAACCAGCGTACTTTGCAGCATACTTTGCGGTAGAAAGTGGAGCATACTCTTTTGCCGAGTTTACTATTTTTTTTCTATATTCGGAAACGCGCTGGGATATAAACGAAACGACAACTTCGTATTGACTTAAGGTAAGATCGCGCACATAAATCATAAATGGCTGCAAGATGGAGACGTAATTTCCGAGTGTAATTTCGCCGGTGATATATTTATTCATGACTTCGAAAAGGAGACTAGTATTGGGGATAAGCATTTCGATGAATTTTCTGTATTTTTCTTCGCTGTCGATTTGCTCCTCGGAAAAGAAGGACATAAAGCCGGACGTAAACTGTACAATATCGTCTACATCGTACTGGTCTCTGTCTCTGTCTCTGTCTCTGTCTCTGTCTCTGCCTTCTCTGCTCTCCATTTCCTCGAGCGAAATAGACTTACGAGTAATACTAGTATTTTTACGAAGGAGATTCCAGTAAGGAACGAAGTGTTGTCCCATGTTTGCGCGACTCATTATGCTGGTATTTGGCAGTGAAATATTCGAAAAATGCATTACTGGTTGGGGGAGACTAACAAAAGAGGTAATATTTATAGAGTCATTTTGCGTGAGGGGGAGAACGTCGGTTGTATCGGCGATGCGTTTACCGAAACTTTTGTTTTTTCTTGTTTGTATTTGAGAGAGACCGAGGTTATATGTTTGGATAATAAACTGGTTTCGCTTTACTTGTTCCCCTTTGACGATACTCGAATAAAAATCGGTGAGGTTGTCTAAGATGGATGTAATGTTTGCCTGGACATATTGAGTGAAACCAAATTCAGGGTCGGGGTTCGAATAGGGAGTAATATATTCGTTCATTTTATTAATATATGTAACGAATGAATCCTTGTTTGTGAGGTAGTCGTCGGTTAGCGCATTTTCGCGTTCGATGCTTTCTTCGATATCGGTAACAGTAAAGTCGGTCGGATTCGCGGAGTCGGCATTATAAAATTTGCGAATGTTTTTGGAAACGGGGAGAATCCAGAATAATTTCTGATTCAACGATAGCAGTGTTTTAGCGAGAGGTTTATAATCTTCGCTCCTACGTTTAACTAGTGTTGCATTACCGTTTGCGTCAAAAGTGGAAAACTCTTCGCGCAACTGTCGAAACCGCTCAATAATCGAGTGAATATTATTTAATACCGATTTTGTCCTTTCAATGTTTGGGAATTCGGAGACTAACTCGTTTAACAAGTCGGTTGTTTGTTTTTCGATACTGTAGCGTTTTTGTTCTTCTGGGAGTTCGACGACTTGTATAATGGATTCTAGTTCATCGCCAAACTGTATGGAGTCGGCATCAAGGAGAATCTCTTTAAGCGCGGTTTTAACTTCTTCGATAGGAATCTGGGGGCTAATAGATGGAAGGTTAGGCTGTTTACTGATGGAAATAGGGGCGACGCCGATTTCTTCTTCTTGTGAAATACGAGCAGCGGCAGCAGAGCTTGCAATATCGGGTACAAGAGGCGAATCGCTGGGAGGGCTGCGAATGCGTATTTCCTCGATGGGTATATTTTCGGGAATACCTTTGTAACCGAAATCGAGATAAAACACCTGTTCTCCGGGGTATGTTTTAACCTCAATCATATCTTCTTCTAAATCGGTGATTTGACCGGTAATGATGGTGGGCAATTCTCCGCCGAAGTGAATATCCACCCATGTATTTTTTACAAGTTTATTTTGGCGCGCATAACCGGGGAATTCGGGTGAATTTAAAATAGCTATACTTGTGATGGACTCGTCGCTAAAACCGCCCTTTGAACTCATCGTAAGTATGAGGCGTGTAGATGTTGCTACATTAATTAACTTGATTTTTGTTTCGTCGATGTATTCAATAAGGTATATTTGGTCGTTAATGGAGGAATTTGTAGGGGCGATAATTTGTATAATATCCCCTAGAGCAACTTCGACTGATGATGAAGGCGAAGGCGAAGGCGATGAAGGTGGTGATGGATTTTCGGATTTTGGGGAATTTTCTGACATTTTATTTATAGTTATATGTTTATGTATACCTTATATTTATAACAGAAATTTTTATTAATCAATAAAAGCGAATAATATTTAATATTTTATATAGCGGAATTAATATATTGTTGATTTCATATCTTTATATCTAAACATAAAATATTAATGAAAGATATATAAAGAGATTATGCTAATCTATACTATCGTACACATATATAACTTTTATATTCCACCCCTACCTCCACCCATCTGCCACCAGCTAGAATCCAATGTTTTCACTAAAAAAGAACGAGGGTTTTGATAATATTTTGCGAATGATTTCCGAGCAAAATACGGAAAAAGTGAGTCATTCAAGTGAGATTGAAAAAGCCCTTAATAGTCTTAAATTAACAATGAAAAATTGGAAGACAGATACTGGTATGTATTCAATCATAAAATATGATAAACAGGCTTTTGTTTTTACAAAAGAAGAATATGAAAGTATTGGATTATTGCGTTCTGTGGTAGTAGATGAGACGGGGCGTATTGTCGCGTATTCTCCTCCGAAGTGTTTATATATTACGGAGGAGCGAGAGAAGGCATTTAATAATAACAATGTAATGACGAGTCCAAGTGATACAGTAACAAACGAGTGGTGTGCCGAGGAGTTTGTGGAGGGTACAATGATAAATATGTTTTATTCGGAAAAGGGTGGTGCATGGGAGGTTGCGACGAAGAGTACAGTGGGTGCTAGCGTCGTATTCTACGCACCGAAGAATCCGAAGGACACGGTTGAGATACGAGAGAAGGATACATTTCGGAATATGTTTTTCGAAACTTGTGCAAAGATAGGGTTCAAGTATGAGGAGCTTCCGAGGGAATTCATGTATAGTTTTGTGTTACAGCATCCTAAAAACCGGATTGTGTTGCCGACGAATGATGCGGCGATATATATTATTGGTGTATATAGTATCAATCACGATACGCTTGATGTTACGCAGCTTAGTAGTGCGGGGTTTGTAGAGAAATATGGAGGCGGTGTTATTCAGAGACCAAAACAGTTGTTTCCGGATAACTATAGTGTGTCGGGGTTTAAGAACGAGTATGCATCGATGAATGCTTCGTATAATATGATGGGTGTTATGTTTTGCAACATGGTCACTGGGGAACGTATGAAGGTGCGCAATCCGATGTATGAGATGGTGAAGAATATGAAAGGTGTTGAAAAGAAGCTGCAGTTGCAGTATTTGACGCTGCGACATGGGGGGAGAATAGCGGATTATTTGAAGGCGTTTCCTGAATATAAGGGAGATTTTGCGATATTTAGGAGTCAGCTGCATGGTTTTACGCGGAGTTTGCATCAAAATTATTTGGATTGTTTTGTATTTAAGAAGCGTCCATTTGGTGAGTTTCCGCAACAGTATAAGAAGTTTATGAGTGATTTGCATAAGAAGTATTTGGAAGAGTTGCGCGAGATTAAGGGTTCAGTTACGTTTACATATGTGGTGGAGTTTGTGAATACACAGAATCCGATGATTTTGATGTACTCGTTGAATTATGTAGTGCGAGAACATAAAAAGACGATGGATAGGATGGAGAGGATGGAGACGAAGGATGAATCGGTTATGGAAGTTGATTTGAGTCAGTCAGTTATGGAGCCACCAAGTGAAACTAGTTCTTAATTTATGGGAGGGCTGCGGACTGTATAGTTTTGTTTTCATTTAACATTATAATGTTTATGCGATATGCATCATTTTATAATGTTAAAAAATTGATTCAATAAATGGTGTATAATATAAATGTAGAATTGCAAATCAGTCAGTCAAACAAACGAACAAAATGGTCAAGACGAGAAATCAGAACGAACAAAGCAAGAACCTGAAGCGTGGTCTTACGACGAGGTCAGGATTTGAGTTGAAAAACTCTGATGTGGAATCAAAGAAAGAAAAAATAGTTTTGCCTCCTGTGAAAATGTCAAAGGAGATGAAACGCCGTGCAAATGTGAGAAAGGAGATTGCGAAGAAGTCGTGGAAGAAACAGGTGGAAAAGAAATGTAAGAGATTCGAAAGAGTAGAACACGACTTATTGAAACATGTGTATCATAATTCGGGTGAAATGATGGCGATATGGAAGAATTTCGAGATGGCGTTTCGCAATATTGACAGCCTACTTGTGTTTAAAAAACGCGTAGAGGGGAAGTAGATAAAGAATTGATGTAAAAGTAAAATTTATACAGTCCAATAAAATCTTAATGCAAAAGGGGTAGGATTAGCGTTATTGGCAAGATTAGCGTTATTGGCAAGTTGAGCAGTAATTCTTATTTGATTTTCACTTTGATTGCCACCACTCCAGTTTCCAACAGCCCAGTTATAAATATATAGTATGTTATTTTTATTTTCTTGAGGATCAGGTTGAAAAGAAACCAAGTTGAAACATGTACATCCTTCCGGCATAGTTATAGTATATACAGACTGTGTGGCACTAAAAGGATATGTTACGGTTCCAGATACAATTTTTACTAAAGATGTTTCACCCGATTGAATAGTAGATGATACATTTATATTTGGTACCGTTAAAGTATTAGAGGATGGATTATATGAAAGTTGTGTATCAACGAGGGGTGGGAGATTTCCAGTTGTTGTTGAAACAAATGTGGGATAAAATGAAGCATCCCCAGAAGAAGGATTAACAACAATATTTGTGGCATTGGTGGATGTTCCGACTAAATCACCCCTAAATGTTGTAGCTGCTAATGTGTTTGTTTGATTGTTATAGTTTAATCCTCCTTCAATGGTGACATCACCACTACTGCTAACAGTGATACGTTTTGCATTTCCTGTTCTAACTATAATATTACCATCAGAATCAAGTGATATTTTTTGATTATAGTTACCTATAATTTCGTCTAGTCTCATATTCCACGAAGAAACATTATACGGTATAATATTTTCATCACTCATTTATATTATATTATTACTATTATATAATATAAATTATTATAATATTATTACAATATTATTACAATATTATTACAATATTATTACAATATTTTATGCACCATATTTTTAATGCGTTCAATTAAATTCATATGGTTCGATATGGTTCGATATGGTTCGATATGGTTCGATATGGTTCTCTATCACATATATGACTACGACTAGTACACTAAAGAACATATACAACTATATCGTTGTATGAAAAGTACCCACCATTTGGATTAGGACTAGTAACCCTATACTGTAAAGTGAAAGTGTTAGAACCGGCATTTAAACCAGTTAATTTAAAAGTTCTATTTGTTGAAAACTGTATTGTGCTACTTCCTGAATATCTTCCCTGTATAGACCGAGTGTCACTTGCTGCCAAAGTTGTTGCTCCACTCACACTAAAACTCATAAAAGTTTGGTCTATACCAGCAGCACCAAAAGGATTACCCATAAGTGAAGATAAACTAACTATTACAGAAGTTCCAGTAGTGATTGTTAAACTGCCTCCTAATGCTACGTAAGCAGCACTTGTAGTCGTCAAAGGACCAACAGCAGTTCCACCGTCGGCTTTTACATTACTGACCGCTGGTGTTGCCCAAGTTGGAGCAAGGGTAGTTCCTGCCGATGTTAAAACTTGACCTGCAGTGCCATTTGCTAATAACGCTGTAGTATTTGCCGCCGATTGATATGGTATTTGTCCTCCTAAACCACCTGCAATATTTGTAGAACTTGTAGCAGTAGTAGCATTACCATTTAAAGAACCACTAAAAGTTGTAGCAGTTAAAGTATTTGATACATTATTATAAGTCATACCGCCTTGAACATTCCAAGCACCTGTATTACCAATCGTTAAGCGGTCAGTATTTCCAGTTCTGACTATGGCATTACCAGAAGCGTCAAATAAAAGTCTTTGCTCGTAGTTTCCAGATATATCTACAGCTCTTATACTCCATAATGAACCATCATCGGGTATAAAGTTTTTTACACTCATTTTATATTATTATTATACTATATTATTATTATACTATACTATTAATATATATTTTATTACATATTTAATTTTATATCATATTTTTAATGTACCGAGTTGAATTCGCATGATATATAGTCGATATCTAAATATTTATTTGTTGCACCAGCAACACATGAAACAAATCCACCCATGAATAATTGAACATTACTAGCAGGAACATCACCAGAGTATGAAAAAATAGCCGAATGAGTTGTTATATTCTGTAGCGTTGTTGTGTATGTTAAATCTCCCGTTCTAACAAGTGTCATTTTAAACCAGTCTCCTGCTCCTAGAGGTAATCCAGTAGCAGTATAAACACTAGAACCATCTTGTTTAAAGTTCCATACAGTTGCAGGATCCTGATTCGTACTGTATTGCCACGCCAACCGTTTAGCTGGCGCACCCAAGCTAAAGTCGCTACTAAATCCGCAATAAAGTGTTGTATTGGTCGTTGTACCCGTTGGATATGGTCTAAATATCATTGTAAATCCAAGACCGTTTGAAAGTAAATTTCTAAAAATAGTAGAAGAACCAGATTGATATCCAGCTGCTGTATTTGCTGCTGAATTAAATATTCTAGTTATCCCATTATAACCATCTGGTGCCGCTACTTGTTGCGGCGATGTACCAGCGTGTGTTCCAACAACGGTCATTCCAAATTGTCCATTATTATTGGCACCTGACCCCCACATATCATCAAATTGAAAATTGCCTTTTGTTACTGTGGGAGTAGTCCACGACGGCGCAGCTGCTCCACCGTTAGAAACTAAATATTGACCGGTTGCGCCGTTTGATAAGAACGCTGTGGTACTTGCCGCAGATTGATACGGTAATGAACCACCAGTACCTCCAAAAATATTTGTAGCCGAAGTAGCATTGCCGTTAAAATTGGTAGATGTAAGTGTATTTGTAGATGGATTATATGTTAAATCAGCATCAATATATCCGGTTTGCCCTAGACCCGTTGAACCAACGAAACTAGGATAATATGTTAGATTTGCGCTTGTTAGTGCAATTGATAGCGCTGATGGTCCCGTTGGTCCTGTTGCACCGGTAGACCCCTGGTTTGCTGTTCCTGAACCCAATAATTCTTGTAAAACAATATTATTACCTTGACTTTGTATTATACCTATATATGCTGATGGTGGGGACGGGGGAACACCTCCGGTAGGTTCTACTTGATATGTTAAGTAATATTTTATAGAACTAGTTGTTGCTGGGGTGTCAATATAGTTTAGAGTATATAAATCGTTATTAGATACTGTAGCTATTTGCGGTCCAAGAAATGTATCACTGGCAATCGTAGTTGGTACTCCAGCAGCAATACTTCTTTTTACATTAATAGTCAACCTATTACTTGCATTGAAACTACTCGCGTATTTGATTCGAAACTGCGTTAATATATTACTAGCCGCAGACTGAGGTGTTATTGTGCAAAAATAGTTACCACTTAAGTCGACTTCGGTAAAGTCGGTAACAAACGAACTAGGCGTTGATGATAAATCCGTTGTTTGATACTGTATAATTACACCGTTTGCTCCAGTTGGACCTGTAACACCCGTGTAACCTGTGTATCCGGTATAACCAGTGTACCCCGTATATCCTGTATATCCTGTCGGTCCAAGTTGGGTATACATGACTTGTGTAACTGTTAAAATAACAGAAGGAATACCTGGATTCGGTGGCGGTCCCGGAGAAGCTGGCGCAGAAGTTAGAAGTATATTTGCATCAGAACTATACCACACCAATTGAACATAATCATTCGCAGCCATAGACAATACAAAATTCCACGCTGGAACTTCTAAACTTGCACTTGAAGAACCACTTGCTGCTACTTTCGTATCACTATAAACAACATTTGTGCCATTTTTAACTAGCCATATATTGACAACACTCGAACCTCCTCCAGTGGCTTTCTCAAGTTGTGCAGAAAACTGTACATTATATACACCCGGATATTGTGTAACAATGTGGGTTGGGTTTCCTGAAGCATCATTTTGAATGATGACTCCATTATTTTCCGCTGTAGTATTTAACTTCATATAATTTGGCTGTGGAGGAGTCAAATCCACGCCTACATTTGTTTGTGCAGTTGTGTCATAAAATGACCCATAGTATCCCAACGCTCCTCCTGCACCTGTTGCTCCTACAGCACCGGTCGGACCAGTATATCCTGTATATCCTGTATATCCTGTCGCTCCTGTAACACCAGTATAACCAGTGTATCCTGTATATCCTGTATAACCTGTATAACCTGTGTAACCTGTCGCTCCTGTAACACCGGTGTAACCCGTGTAACCAGTGTATCCTGTATAACCTGTTGCCCCTACCGCGCCTGTTGCACCGGTCGGTCCTACTGGTCCAACAGAATAAAAAAGTAAGTCTAATGGTTGTTCGGATGAGAACTGATAATCATTTGTTCCTGTAACCCCAAATGTTATATATCCGGTATTTCCAGTTGTACTTGTTACAGTAAATGTCTGTTTATTTGAAGCATTTGTTGGGTCTTTCAATATAATCGTATCTCCTACTTTAACAGATTGTAGTTGATTACTATCATTAAAGTTGTTATTATCTATATAATTAACACTCATTGAAGTTGCTAATAATTGATTTGAATTATCGTAGTCTATATGTCTAGGAGTTGGATTATTAAAAGTAGTTGTTTCAGCCACGTAGTTAAGAAGATTACTAGACTGCGCCGCAGGACCTGTAGGACCAGTATAACCAGTATAACCTGTATAACCTGTATAACCTGTATAACCTGTATAACCTGTATAACCTGTATAACCTGTATATCCTGTGTAACCAGTATAACCAGTATAACCTGTATAACCTGTGTAACCGGTGTATCCTGTATATCCTGTATAACCTGTATAACCTGTGTAACCGGTGTATCCCGTATATCCCGTATATCCTGTGTAACCTGTATAACCTGTTGCTCCCGTCCATCCTGTCGCTCCTGTAACACCAGTGTAACCAGTATATCCGGTGTATCCGGTGTATCCGGTGTATCCTGTATAACCAGTGTATCCTGTATAACCTGTATAACCTGTGTAACCGGTGTATCCCGTATATCCTGTAGGACCAGTGTAACCTGTGTAACCAGTATATCCAGTATATCCTGTATATCCTGTGGGACCTATAGGTCCTTGTGGACCGACAGCATAAATAATTAAAATAAGGTCTTGTTCAGATCCAAAAACATATGTATTTGTACCAGAAACATTCCATGTTACGTAACCAACATTTGAGGTTACTCCTGTTATATTCCATGTTTGGTTAAGTGTTGACGTCGTCTTGTCTTGTAAAATAATACTATCACCTGCATTTACTAAACTAAGTAATATACCTACATCTACGCTATCTCCGTCGACTTTAGATACATATAATTCTGTAGCATTAGTTTGAGCAATCGTATTCCATTTAACATGCTTTGTTGTAGGAGGAGGAGTTGTATTTGGCGTTTCTGCTTTATAGTTATAATATGTACTAGACTGACCTGGGGCTCCTGTTGCACCCGTAACACCCGTATATCCAGTGTAACCGGTGTATCCTGTGTATCCAGTATAACCAGTGTAACCTGTGTATCCAGTATAACCAGTGTAACCTGTGTATCCAGTATATCCTGTATATCCGGTGTAACCAGTATATCCTGTATAACCCGTATAACCCGTATAACCAGTGTAACCAGTATAACCAGTGTAACCAGTATATCCAGTATATCCCGTATAACCAGTATATCCTGTATAACCAGTATATCCTGTATAACCAGTATAACCAGTGTATCCGGTATAACCTGTATAACCTGTATAACCTGTATATCCTGTATATCCTGTGTATCCTGTATAACCAGTGTATCCTGTATATCCCGTGTAACCAGTAGCACCAGTACTTCCAAATCCTCCTATGCCAAAATTACCATCAGGGCGTGTTGTTCTAAGGTAACCCAACATTGTTATATTTGCATTTAATGCTTGGTCATATGACATAGAATTATATAGTTATATAATACAAAAATATAATTATATATATAAAAAAACAAATATTTTATACTAAATAGGGAAAGGTCTCTGACTTTTCTCAACTACAAGTGGTGTGGGCATTATGAGGGGTATTCTGTCAAAGAAAGAAATAGAAGGAAGTTCTTTCAACTGTGGAACAACAGGCGCTTGAGGGTCTACAAGATTTGTCGAGTTAATGCCGAATAAGGCAGATTCAATATCTACGGAATTTTTTGAGAATGATTCTCTAGACATATAGGATGGCAAATATCCTAGTTCGGGAAGTGCATCTGTATATGCGCGTCCATTATAACCGTTCACATATGTATTATGATTAAAGATTCCTCTAAAATCTCGTTGTTGTAAACAGTAATCACTTTTTGTATTTCTATTTTGTGTAGAAGCCATACTTTATACTTTGATATATAATATACTATATAATATTATATAACATATATTTTATTTTCATATACTTAATTCATTTTCTCTACTTTTTTGTTATTTCATCAATCAAATATTTTTTATTTTTAATAAACATCTCGTATATTTTCGTATCATCTTTGTCATCTCGCAATAAATAAACTAAACAAGCATGAAATAAATGAAAAGTATGGAATGAAAAAAGAAACTGTAAAATAAGTTCGTGGTTTTTCTTTTTACTATCAAAGCTATAATGAGACTCTGCAATTTCAATAAAGTCCTTGTCGTCTTTTATTTTTTCATATATAGTATCAATCGTTGAAACAATTACGTCTGAGTCATACTCTTTTAAATTGAAAGCACACAAATATTCGTGACGATACAACGTATCTTGGTCTTCTTCATCATCGTGTAACTTATATGTACACAAAAACGTAGTGTTATACATGCGCATATAAATTTAAAGTAGAATTGTTTTTAATATATTATTTTTAGTTAGTATAATTACTTTTTTTTGTCCAAATTTTGTCTTCTGTGCTTGCACTATATGTTTGATAATCTGATAATTTTTTCGGTGGTGTAAGTTCTTTTATTCTTTTATTAATAGCTTCAAGATATACAACACACGTACCATTTATTTTGGTCAATTTATTATGTAGATTTTCTAGATATGCTAGGTCATGTAAATTAAGTTGGTCGATACTGTGGTGTTCTTGCCTGATGAGTGTGCAGCGACTATTAAGTATTAATCTTACTTGTAAATCATTAGCAAGAAGATTTGGGTGATCAAAGTGTAAAAAATGTTCTGGATCTATATAGATGGGTAATTCTTTGTTATTACTATTATCCCGATAGACATATAATCGCCATCCTTCAGGTAGAGGCATGCCTGAAGTATAATTCTCTTCTAAGACCCCCCCCCTCTGTGTTTTCTTATGTTTTTTTCTATAAATATTTCGTCTTATACGCGTCTTTGTATGTCTACGATAAAGTTTTATTGAACGCGTCATACTTCTTTTACTACGGCGTTTTCTCAATGTTCGATGAACCATTTACGTTTTATACAATACGCAATATATATATAAGTTAATAATTTATATATAAATAATAATTTATACCTAAATAATAAATTATACCTAAATAAAATACTTTTAAGAGCTACAAGAAGTGTATTTCGTTTCACGCTCGATTTCACGCGAAGGAACACCGCCACGTATCCACCCATTTACAGCGACACCTTCGACCAAATTTGCGGGATTCGAAATCGTAGAAGCAATAGAAGGAATAAGAGGATACATTTCGTGATTCACAAAACATACTTCCGAACTAGGGTTAACGCTCTTCTTGTTGATATTGTAGTCGCCCTGCCATAAACGAGATTCTACAAGAGGATTTGCCTCGCCTCTTCCAAGAAAAGGAACCGTCTTAAAAGGGCGCTCGAATAAACTAATGCGACTACGAGGACGCGTCATGATTCTACCATTGAAAAGTTCGCTATTTGTGTCGATATTGCAGCCACCGACACCGACCTGGTGACTACCGGTAAAGTTAATACCGGGCTGAGCAGTGGCAAAATCAATGGGACGTTGCATATTGCACTCAGCGGAAAAGAAATTCTGCAACATATAGCTGCTCGAGTTAAGGTTTTGTACATTTCTCTGAGTCATTCCACAGTTGTCATTACCTATTCTACTTAAGTTATCAAAAACATAATCTTTTACAGTAGCCATAATTGTTTATTTATATGTATATATATATATATATATTTGAAAATATAATTTACTAAATATTATAATATAATATAACAAAGGTGGAATTGAATTGAATTCGATTAAATTAACATAACCACATTCTTGTTTAATTATACGTTGAGCCCAAACGTGGCATGTTTCTTCCTAGCGCGAACTCATTGCCTTCTTTCGCGGAAATCATATCTCCAAAACAGAAGTTAGCAAATCCTTCCTGGTCGTTAGGAATGGTTGTATTTGGATTTGTATAGAAATTTCTCATACTGTGGTCAAACATATAACTATCGCCTAAATCGCTAAATAATTTCCGCTTAATATACTCCTTTTGTTTTGAGGATTCATCGGAAAAAGTAGTCTCAACTACATAATCTTTTGTATTGTTGTTTATTTTTCTTTCAACTTCCGGATTGAATGCCGGTGCTCCCTCGTTTCTGGTAGGATTATAAACTATTTCCGGAACAAGCACATTCATCATGGGGTTATTTTGTTTCGGATTCGTATAGTCGTCTTTGACTTCGTTATATAATATGGAATTGGTAAAATTTTCTTTTACTTTCGGGGGTGACGACGACGACGACGACGACTCTTTCCCTTTATCTTTATCATCATCTTTACTTTTATTAGACTGTACATGATATAAAATAGCAATTACACCTAAAGTTATTATACATACAAATATAAGTCCAATATTCAATGTAATTAAATATCCTAAAATTGAAGCTAGAATAACAAAACGACTAATAGCATTCAATTTTTCCATATTGGTCATAGTCGAGTTTGGCCATATGTCAGTTATATGTTTTTTATTGAATAGAATGGTGGGTTCACTTAACCAAAATGGTGTTGCTGGTATTTTGTCCATTATATATATATTCTTAATTATTTTTTCTTATTTTTTATTCTTTAATCATTATTAGTAATATTAGTAATATTAGTAATATTAGTAATATTAGTAATATTAGTAATAAATACATTATTCCATTTATATTTTTACCATACCTTATTATTATTTATAATTTTATCATATCTAGATTATTATTATTATTTTTTATTTTTATTCTTCTTCTTCTTCTTCTTTTGTGTAGTACTGCCCTCTTCATGTGCCGTTTTCGCCGGTTGCGCCGCTTGTTGTGTAGTCACATTCGCATCTAGAACAACAGTTTCGGCGGGTCTAGCTGTTCTAGGTGTTTGTTGAATCTGTTCACCCGATACCGAAGTATATACAGCGGTAGTAGGTCGGACAGCGTTACTTGCTACAGCTACAGGAGGTGTCTGTTTTTCTTGCTCTTGCTTTTTCTGTTGTAGCTTTGTTTGCATACGTTCTTTCATCTTTGCGGTTTTCATATTTTGTTGCAAGTGACTTTGAAGGGCGCCCATATTTATCTTGCCTCCTTTTCCACCTAAACCTGCTAAACCCGCTAATCCTCCTAATCCACCCATACCCATTTTGCCTAACATACTTGATAAGTCTCCCATACCAGGCATATTTTTCATATTACTAAGAAGATCGCTTGCTTCCTTCATAATCTCGCTCTCTTTGATATCACCCTTTTTAAACTTGTCGTCTAGTTTTGCACCAACACTCTTTACCATGTTCATTAATTTTCCTGGATTCTTAAATAGTTTCTGAAAAACATTGCTCATATTCATATTTTCCGCATTTTCCATATCAATACCCAAGTCAAAATCCTTCGCCGTTTCCTCTGCGATTTCTTTTGCAAGTGCACCTATTTTGCCATTCAGAAGTTTGGAAATATGTTCGTGAATTGTTTCCGGATTAGGCATTTCGGGTTGTTTTTTATTATCCGACGAAGCCTTTGGTTCTCCTTCACCACCTTCACCGCCTTTGTTCGAATTAAATCCAGGAAATCCTTCAAACCCGGGAAACTTTGACATGTCGATTCCCATACCCTCTGGTGAAAAATTTTTCAACTGCTCTGCAAACTTCTCAAACTCCTTCATATCAATCCCCTCCCCAAATTTCGCGTTTTCTTCTGAAGTTCCTGCTTCTCCTGCTTCTCCTGCTTCTCCCGTTTTATCATCGCCGCCATCGCCGCCACCCATAAAAAAATCCTGCATATTCTTAATCGTCTCATCCAATTTACTCTTCAACTCTTCTTCGTTAATTGCTTCAAACAACTTGGCTGTATCTCCAAATGAATCTCTATCAGAAATATTCGTAATAATCGAAAAAAGAATAAGCTGCAAATACTTCCAAATCGTATCACGTGTGTTATTTGAAATATCGGGCGTGTTCCATACTTCCCTAAAATCAATATCCGGCAAAAAATTTACATTCACTGCCGCATCATCACCACCACCATCATTGCCCTTTTTAAAAATTTCACTATTCTTATACAAAATATCAAAAAAACGCACAGGATATATTGTTTTGGCATACTCATATAAAACCTTTACTCTAGCTTCATCTAAAATTTCTTCGGCTACAATATCACCATCTGTTTTAACGGAGACTACGACAAAATTATCTTTCAGCTTACTACTATACTCTGGAAAAGTCGTCGTAAAATCATTTATGAAATCAGTCATTACTTTTTTAAACTCATCAGGAACAACTTCTGGAACTTCTTCAGCGTTATTTTTTGAAGATGATTTATCTTTTTTACTCATTTATATTTTTAATTTATCATTTACTATTTAAATCAAACTACGCACAAATATATTTATGTAAATTAATAACTATATTATTATTAAAAATGAATAATGTTATTATTAAAAATAAATAAATTTTAATAATAATTATAAGCACCGCACACCACACACAGCACACCGCACACCACAACACCACTACTGCATATACAATTTAGATAAAATACATAAATTTTTAACATACTTAAGTGACTTTTCTTGATTTTCTTTGCTCATATTTCTAATAGGTTCGCGAAATTTATCTATACTAGAAATAATTTGTTCTGATTGATTCATATACACTAAATCAGTTTTATAATCTTTTTCTATAAAAAAATCAATATTATCATTGTTAATTTCACTTTCATATTTGGAACATATATAATTATACCATATCTTTGCAGTAAGTGTTGGATTTACTTTTTTTATCATAAAAATAGATGTTTTTGCTTTTTTTATTGCATTATCTTCACTAAATACAAGTTCTATATCTTCTATAAATTCGGTTAACTGTGTATTAAATGCATTTAAAAGCAGTGACTTGTCAGAACTATCTAGTGAATGCGACGACGACATATTTAGTTATATTAATTAATAGATACAAAAATATAAAAGGCTATATAATATTAACCTATTGTTTTAAATATTTTTAGTTTATAATTAATTATAATTGTATAATTGTATAACTTCATTATTGATTGAATCGGACATTTTTTTGTTGTTGTATCTGTTGTTGTCTTTGCTGTTCTTGTTGTTGCACCATTTGTGGACCTATTGCTTGCAACTGTTGTTGAAACTGTTGTTGTTGTGAAAATTGCGCTTGAAATTGCTGTTTTTGTTGTTGTTGCTGAACAAATTGTTGTTGTGAAGGATGTTCCACCACTTTTGCCTGTTTATCAAAGTTAACCTGTATTTCGGAGTTTCTCTTTTGTTGTAAATTTTCTAAAGAAACGCTTCCTATCTTATCTGGCGTATAATCTTCTTTCGGTGCTTCTATTCTCATATTGCTATCAATCGTGGCATAGTTATACAACTGTCGCATCCCTCCATTCCCTTTTGCCGATAAATCATCACTTGTTTGGTCCCAGTAACTAAATGAATCGGACGCCACACCATACCCCCCAATACAGTCATTGTTTAATGAAAAAGGAGATGGCTCCCCATTATTATTTGTTGCCGCCATATTTATCGCCGTTTCTCGTGGCTGTAAATGCCCCAAAATTTGGTCGCCATATAATACCTGATGACCTTGTTTCATAAGGAGTAGCGCAGGTACACGATTTACTTGCGGTGGCATAATAATCTTTTCTCCATTTTGAAGAATAATGTACCACGAACCTGTACTACTTTTTACTCTCTTATCGATACATAAAAAATGTAATTCTTCTTTAATGTTGCTTTTTGCTAATGTCTGAAGAATTTTTTTAGATTTTTCACAAAAGTTGCTATAATATAAAATACTACTCATAATATAAATTACCACCGAGTATTTATCATTTATTTTAACTTATTATTTAAGTTATTTATTTCCCTTAATTGTATTAATGAAAAATTGATTTAATAAATTGTATAATAATAATATAATAAGAACCGCAAATCACAAAGAATGGAACCCCGTATTGCAAACATGATCGAAGACAACGGATTTTTGAAATTTACATTGGCGGATTGCAACATGAGTGTCGCAAATGCTCTACGAAGAATTATAATTTCAGATATTCCTACATTTGTATTTAGAACTTTCCCATATAGTGAAAATAAAGCCGAAGTTACACACAATACTACTAGATTTCATAATGAAATTATTAAACAGCGTCTCAGTTGCATTCCTATTCATATTGCCGATATGGATTTTCCGTACAAAGACTATATTGTAGAACTCGACGTGAAGAACGACACGGATAGCATTTTGTATGTTACCACAAAAGATTTCAGAATAAAAAATATTAAAACGGATGTATACTCGAATGAATCGGCTGTTCGCGCAATATTTCCTCCATCGCCAGTATCAGGAGACTATATAGAGTTTGCTCGACTTCAGCCGAAGTTATCTGAAAATATTGACGGAGAACGTCTTACACTTCGCTGCGGTCTCGATATCGGGATGGCGTCACAAGACGGAGCATTCAATGTTATTAGCACTTGTGCGTACGAGTGTACACCCGACGAGCCAAAGGCGCTCGAAGTATGGAAAGATATAGCAGCAGCTATGAAAAAGAGCGATAAAACAGATGAAGAAATCGAATTTGAAAAACGTAACTGGTTTCTACTTGAGGCGAAACGGTACTACCAGCCAAATAGCTATGATTTCACGATTGAGAGTGTTGGCGTGTTTGAAAACAACGAAATCGTTCTAAAGGCGTGTGAAATTATGATTTCAAAATGTGAAAAGTTTTTGGAAAATTTGCAGCATGGAAAAGTTGCCATTGTACCATCAGAAACAACACTGAAAAATGGTTTCGATGTTACACTGGTGAATGAGGACTATACGTTGGGGAAAGTTATTGAATTTTATTTATACCAGCAAAATTTTATAGCGGACAAGACACTGTCGTTTTGCGGATTTAGAAAGCCACACCCTCATGCAACTGACAGTATTATTCGTATTGCGTTTCATAATGAAATAGACCCTGTTGGAGTATCTGGATATATCCAGGGCGCTACCGATGCTGCTATTTCCGCATTTAAAAAACTAGCTGAGCAAATGGGAGGCGACTTGAAGAAAACGGAAAGGGTGCGATTGTCGAAAGGAATGGCTACGGAAACAGAAAATGAAACCAAAACCAAACCATCTACTATGTCAAAGTCCAGTAGCAGAGGTGTGAGCCCTAAAAAGACTTCCTCTGCATCAGCAGCGGCACCCGACGTAACCGAAAGTAAAAAAGAGAAGTCAAAATCGGCGCAATCACAAGGTGCATCAGCGTCTTCGAGTAAACCGAAAAAAGTCAAATCGCTGAGTTCTGGAGTTAAACTAAATTTATCAGAAGGTGCAGCCGCCGGCGACGAAGAAGAGGAAGAGGAAGAGAACTAAATAGAACTAAAATAATTCATATAATGTTAAATTTTGTATAATATTAAAATATTTTTCCATTTTTAATATTATTATCTTTATAATTATTTTTATACTTGTTATATATTACCGCACTGTATTACTGCATTATAGTATAATCCAGTTCTTTTTTGGTTTATGCCAGAAAGGTAAATAATATACTTCGGCGTCGGTTAGTATTGCCGCAATATAACTAAAAGAACTTGCAGACATTACCAGTACATGAGAACCGACTAACCCTACAAATGTTTTAGTTACTTCTTCATCGATATGAAAAACAACATCATCATTTTTATAACAGTTAAAATTTTCAATATTCCCCTGTGAATAAATATGGAAACATACATCTTTATTTTTATACTTTTCACGAATACTATTCATTGCAGTTAAATAATATAAGTCTTCTGTATTTGTACCTTCAATGCGGTCGTCGTGAATATTTGGTCTCCTAATGTGAACTGCAATATTAAATTTATTATTTTTATAGACATCTTTATCTTTATTTTGCCAAAAACATCTCTTGATTTTATCAATTGCCTCATTGTTACTTGTATACAAATCTACATTCTGATCAACAACACGATATATATGCTCTCTACTTGAAGTGTTAATACTGTAAGCATTTATATTTTTTATATAATCGTAGTCATCATAGTCATCATAATTGCCTTGTATATTCATACAGTGATTTACTCTTTCTATGAAATCAGATTCGTTATTGTAATTATGCTCCATATTTTTTATTTTTTTATGAACATAATCCAAGTTGTTGAAATTTGCATATAAAATATAAAAAACAATTGACTGAAACTGTGACCCAAAACCATCTTTTTTATCAATGAATATTAACTTTTCTTTTTCTTTTTCTTTTTCGACATCATAGTCATTCGATAAACAGTTAACAAACTTATCATTTTCTAGTTTGACATGTGACCCTGTAAATATATTATTAGAAGGAAAATGTAACGGATAATATATGTTACTATCACTAATTATTTTATTTAATCTAGGAAAGAATCCCAGTTCATTCACTATTCTTTGTTTTTCCTTTTTTATTATATCTATACGCTGAGACCACCAGTCTTCTTCAATTGCTTTTGTAATAATAGATAAAGACTCTTCAAAATTATCAAGCGGTAGTCTAACAAAGGCACGCGAATCAATATGGTCTTCCAGATTAGGACACCCCCAATAAAAACAAAGACACTCAAATAAAATAGGCTCCCATATCTTCTCAGTTGCATAATTTTTTTCACTATTGTTCTCACACGAAAAACAGTACTTGTACTTTACTAGCTCCATTTTATTTTGCGTCTCACCTACATACGATTTTAATGCGTGATAATTTTTACGACCATAAACTTGCATAATATCAGTCAATGTAGTAGGTGTAACTTGCGATTCCGACACCGACTCCATCTCCGCATATTTCAAAAAGTTGACCCTCTTCATATGCCCTTCGTCATGTAATTTATCACTTAATACACACATTACCTTATTTATTTTCTCTTCGCCTGAAATATTTTCCGGCGGTGATACTTGCCATTGTACATTGTTAAGACTTTCCGCATGTCGAAACACTCTCATAAACTTGCTCGCATCCGGTATAGCCCATTCACCCCATGTCTTAACTCCCCAGTTTTTAGTAGTGTCATATACCCATGGTTCCATCTGAAAAACAATCGTCTTTTTCGGTTCATATACACACAACGAATCATATGTAGGCATATTTATAATCACATAATAATCAATACTATTATCATCCGAAACAAGTTCGATATTATTTATATATGTTCCTTTTATAACATTCATCACAGAAAACTCATTACACAAATCTTTCGAAGAACACCAGTTGCATAACATTTTTACACGTTTTTTATTTACGATTTCTGATATATCCGATTTTCGATTAATCTCACGCATCTGTTGCATCTCATGTTTTTTAATCTCTCGTAATTGTGATTCCTCCAACAAGCGTCTGAAGTTCTCATCAAGATTCTCTACAACTTTTGATGCATATTCTTTTTTAATATAAATACCATCACCTTCTCCAAACCATCGCGAACTTGTAATATTTGTAATACTACTTTTAAAAAAACCGAGCGTATTAAATGCAATGCATTGTTTATCGCGTGCGGCACATAGTATCATATTTTTTACACTATCCTGTTTGTGGTACAGGTCGTTCCCTATTTGGTCGCCGCCGGGTATATAAATAAAGTTATCTTTCAAAATGCGAAGGTAGTCATTTACGTACAAGCTAAAGTCAATCGAATCAACGCTTCTTTGTATATCTGTATCATAGCCCATATCATCTTCATGCCATAAAGATATACACAAATTCGGCTGTGTTTCGTACAATTCAATAGTATTCATAATTTTCATAAGGTAGTCGATACCGTGCCTTATCCCATTTTTATGAATGTAATCTATCATTTTTTGTGCACCTTTTTTATTTATACTATATCCGAACATTCCTCCAATATAAAAATCGGTAGCAAGGTCACATACTGTTACGTCGGTCTCATGTGTTACTAACGTATAGTCATACTTTTCATTGTTTTTCGACCGATTAGTATTATACATCGTATACCCATGATATAAAATATCCTTATTCTTGAAGTGTGTATCAAGTTTCGCAATTTGTTCTTTATATCCACTACATAAAATAACATCGTCCTCCATAATAATATAATAGTCATTTACTGTATCCTTTATTAACTCGAGCCACAAACCATAGTGCGACAACGCACAACCAATAAACCCGCATCTACTTCCAAAATCATTGCCTTCAAACATTTTATATAATTCTATTGTTGTAGGTGATAATGCAAGGTTGTTGCCATATACTGCTTCTATAATTTCGTATTCTTTATCAGAAAACCCTGCCATCTCCAACTTATTTATTATCGCCTTTTTACGGTCATCTCTATGTTTTAAGTTTAGGATTTTAATATTAGAAGACGTGGATACTTTTATGGGAGGGCTGTATCGCATTCTGATGCTTTCGTCTGACGCATTATCAAAGTCGCTGGATGTATGAGGAGTATGAGGAGTATGAGGTTCGTGAGATTTATCTAAATTAAATTGAGAAATGTCATTTAATTCATAAGAGTTCGGTTTTGTTTTATCATGTCGCTCTGATGTTAATCTACCAATATGACGCGAACATATCATATTAAAAAATGCACTTCTATATCCAGCATCATACCAACGTTTCGCATAATCAGATTCAAAAAATTGATTTTCAGTATCATAATTACCCAAGCAGAGTATAGTTTCAACATATATCATAGCCGGACGAAAGCTATAGTCTTGCCAGTAACAACAATTCGGGAAAAACAAGTCATTACTTTTAGTATGGTTATGCAAAACAACCGAAATACCTGGAATACATTCGTTAGGGGATAATATGGCATGTCCTTTTATAGCGGTGTCTGCAATGGTTTCCGAATAGTTTCTGTTGAATAAAACTTGGCGAATATTTTTAGAAGTGTGGTATGTTTGAAGCACTTTTATAGAATCTCCAACATAATTACGTTTCGTATAAAATAGAAAGTCGTCTTCCATGTGTATCCAATATTTCGGGTTGAGTTCATTTAGTTTATTCCAAATAATATTCATACTTTCTCTGTGACCTTTTTCCGACTCCGACTTCATATAGTACGTAATCCACGGAAAATTACTCTTCATATATTCCCTATCACTTTTAGATGAATTATCATCCACGCAAAACCAATAATCAATCTTTTCTTTATCTAACCAATGATTTAAAATAGAACCGATTGTCTGTTTAAATAAATCGAGTCGTTTACAAGTAGTAAATGAAATGAAAACATTATTGGCGACACTATTGGCGCGTTTGTGCGAACCCGAACCCGAACAGACTTTATTATGGAATAAAGCTTTACTATTTTTAGGGATATCGCATAATTTAGAACGATTTTTTTCAAATAAAATATTCCAACACTCATGCATTCGTTTATCGACATCAACGCCATCATTTAATAACAACTGTATTGTTTCGTTATATTCATAAAAAAAATGAAGAGTATCGTCACTGTCGCGCGTCAACAGCTCTTTATAACAGGCTAAGTTAATACATGTTTTAATGTACTTATCAATATTATCGAGACACCGAGTAGTAATAATTTTTTTACAACATTCGTATCCTAACTCATGCTTTCCACAGTAAAATCCGGCAATACTACATGAATATTCGATGTGGTTAAAGTAAAAAGGCTCAAATAGGAATAACTTATTTGGTGGTGGTTTCATGTGCCCCAAGAACTGTTCACCCAATGAACAACATAGTAAAAACATTTCTCGCTGTAAAAGAATTTCGCAAGCTAGTGCGACTCCTTCGATTCTCTCGTGGTCAAAAATAATGGATTTTGTCAAGTAGCGAATTGCATTTTCAAAATCATTTTGACGCATATATAAGTCACCCAATATAAAACATGAATAGTATCTTTCCTGAACCCATGTATCTAGTTTATCCGCTACCATCGTGTACCATTCGATTGCATCTTTAACTATACCACTATCTTTATAACTCTGTGCGCAATAAAAAGCATAACGTTTTGACAACCCTTTGTCTGGTTTTTCGAGCTCTGTATAATATGCCTTTTTTAAAATTTCGGCATCTTTTTTATATTTATCAGGGTCTTTACTCCTACTTCCTTTGCGTCCCGACTCTATATAGTATTCGCCATTTATCACCACCCCTTCGACATTTTTATTTACACATGTTAAAAATTCATGAAGAACGCCGTTAAATCGCCACCGAAGATGATTGTTTATTAGTAAGGGGCGAACATAAGCTACATTGTCTCCTCCAAATTTCAAGTTATACATTTCCTTATTAAATACACTAGGTTCAGGAAGTTCGAAACTGCCATGTATACTGTCATCCGCGTCAAAAATAAATAAGTAGTCTGTTTTTTTATACGCATGCTGCAGAGCCAGAGTCCTATTATGCCCAAAATCGCGCCACTCATCTTGAAATAGCTCTCCATCGATGTTTTTCGATTTAAAATAATCCCTTATTACTTGCTGCGTACCATCAGTAGAACCTGTGTCAGAAATAACCCAGTATGTCAAAGGAATATACTTTAAAATATTATTGAAAGTGTCTACAATAATATGTGCTTCATTTTTTACAATCATATTTAAACATATTGTTTTATTTTGTAGGATACAAGCTTTTTTTGTGCTATGTAAATTATTTTTCATATTTGTAATATGGTACGTACAACAAGTATTTAGGAATCATAAGACAAATATATTTATATTTATTTTTGTTCTATAAATAAATAAATAAATAATAAATAAATAAATAATAAATAATAAATAATTTTTAGTGTC